>Ga0310691_10002448_pt1 | contig 24738 bp, 30 predicted proteins | sample 176DNAGHGlowgp2_FD_203887 | JGI IMG/M metagenome (GOLD analysis project Ga0310691, IMG submission 203887) | Sheep rumen microbial communities from Palmerston North, Manawatu-Wanganui, New Zealand - 1766 DNA GHGlow gp2 (v2) (version 2) | ecosystem: Host-associated > Mammals > Digestive system >...
AAGAAACTGTTGAAGAAGTATTTGATACATTATCTGACAAGCAAAAAGATGCAGTTTATACTATTATTGGTCAAGCGTTAGAAGATGCTGGTGTATCTGACGACGAAGACGAAGACGAAGACGAAGACGAAGAGGAAGAAGATGAAGAAGGAGAGAATAATATGAAACATAATGTTTTTAATAACGAAGAAAATGACGAAGTTTTAATGCATTCAGAAATATTATCTGATGCCCTAGCTGACGCTAAAAGATATGGATCTTTAAGAGATAGTGTATTGGAGCATGCGGCTATTAATAATATCACAGATATTGGAAAACTATTCCCAGATGCTACACCTTTAAATAAGGAACCAATAATGATTGAAAGAGATCAATCTTGGGTTGCTAAAGTTATGAATGATGTAAAACATACACCATTCTCAAGAGTAAAAGCTACATTTGGAAAAATGACAGAACCACAAGCAAGAGCTAAAGGTTATATCAAAGGAAATAAAAAGACAAATATTCAAATGGCAGCATTAAACCGTGTTACTACACCTACAACTGTATATATTAAGAATGAAATCGATAGAGATGACGTTGTTGATATAACAGATTTTGATGTTGTTGCATGGCAAAAGAGAGAAATGAGAAAACAACTTGATAAAGAATTAGCAAGAGCTATGTTATTAGGTGATGGAAGAGACGTTTCTGATCTTGATAAAATCAACGAAGGAAATATCATACCAGTTCTAAAAGACGTTGACACATACACAATTAAATATGTAATTACAGAAGGAACAGATTACAAACAAACTGGAAATAGCCAATCAGATAATGATAGCTTTACAAAAGGTATTGTAAGAGCTGCTTTAAGAGCAAGAAAAGAATATAAAGGATCTGGAAAACCAACATTCTATACAACAGAAGATTATTTAACAGATCTATTATTAATTGAAGACCAAAATGGTAGAACAATTTATGATTCAGTTGAGAAGTTAGCTACAGCAATGAGAGTTAAAGAAATCGTTACAATTCCAGAAATGGAAGGTGATGAATACAAAGATATCGTAGGTATTATTGTTAATATGAACGACTACACAGCAGGTGCTGATAAAGGTGGATCTGTAAACATGTTCGATGATTTCGATATCGATTACAACCAAATGAAATACTTAATGGAAACAAGAATGTCAGGTGCATTAACTGTTCCATATTCTGCAATTGTATTAAGAAAAACAGCAGTAGCAGCTAACCCAGCTGGGTAATTAAAACTTGAAAGGAGAATTCAAAATGGCTAGATTTTGCGGACAAATAGGTTATGTTAAAACCATTGAGAGTGAACCTGGAGTATGGACTGAAGAACTATCAGAACGTACGTACTATGGTGATACTATCAGAAATTCAAGAAGTATTAATTCAGCTAACGATATAAATGATTCTGTAAATGTAACAAATAGCATAAGTATTGTAGCAGATCCATATGCCAAAGAGAATTTTCAATATATGAAGTATGTTACATTCATGGGTGTTAAATGGAAGATTAATAGTGCTACCATTGAATACCCAAGAATAACATTAAACATGGGGGGTGTATACAATGGCGAGTAGGCTAGAGCTACAGAGTAAATTAGAAGAATTACTTGGATCTAAGAATGTGTATTATCAACCCCCTGAAAATTATAAGATAAACTATCCAGCCATTATATACACAAAAAGTGATATTGATTCTACACATGCAAATAACATAAATTATGTCAATTTCACTAGATATCAAGTAATTGTTGTAGACAGAAAACCAGATAATAAGGTCATAAAAAAGATTTTAGAATTACCTCTTTCTTCTTATGACCGTTTCTATATTTCTGATAATTTAAATCATGACTCAATTACATTATATTATTAAAAATTAAAAGGAGGAAAAGAATTATGCCACAAGAACCACAATACGCGTTAGAATGGGATAAATCAGGTGAGAGATTTTATGAAACAGGTGTTAGCAATGGAGTTTTATATCCACAAGCTACTAATGGAACATATCCAGAAGGTGTTGCTTGGAATGGTTTAACTGCTGTAACAGAATCACCTTCAGGAGCTGAAGCAACAGCTTTATATGCAGATAATATTAAATATTTAAACTTAATTTCAGCAGAGGAATTTGGTGCTACTGTTGAAGCTTATACATATCCAGATGAATTTGCAGTATGCAATGGTGAAGCTTCATTAAATACAGGTGTTACAATTGGACAACAAGCTAGAAAAGCTTTCGGTCTTTGCTATCAAACAAAAATTGGTAACGATGTTGATGCTAACGATCATGGATATAAAATTCATATTATTTATGGATGTTTAGCAGCACCATCAGAAAGAGCTTATGCTACAATTAATGATAGCCCAGAAGCTATTACTTTCTCATGGGAAATTTCTACTACACCAGTAGCAGTTAGTGGATTTAAACCAACAGCATGTTTAGTTATTGATTCAACAAAAGTTGATGCAACAAAATTAAATACATTAAAATCTATTTTATATGGAACACCTTCTTCAGGTGGACAATCAGCCGTAGATGCAAGACTACCATTGCCAGATGAGATAGCAAGTATATTTGCTGCTGGCTAAAATTTAAACAAATATTATAGAGGAGATTTATAGATTTTATACATCTCCTCTTTTTAAATTTGAAAGGAGAATAATATTATGATAACAAAAACTATTAAATATACAGATTATAATGGAGTTGAAAGAGAAGAAAAATTTCTATTCAATTTAACTAAAGCTGAACTTATGGAAATGGAGATGGGTACAACTGGTGGATTGGCAGAAACAATTCAAAAGATTGTTGAAACACAAGACACTCCATCTATAATAAAAATATTCAAAGATTTATTATTAAAATCTTATGGTGAAAAAAGCCCAGATGGAAAAAGATTTATTAAAGTTAATGATGATGGAAAACCATTATCAGTACAGTTTGAGCAAACACAAGCATATTCTGAATTATTTATGGAATTAGCAACAAATTCAGAATCAGCAGTAGAATTTATAAAAGGAATTATACCAAGCGACATCAATATTCCAGATGAGGAAGTAAAGAAACTTACAAAAGGTAAGAAATAAAGGGGTGTGAAAGTATATGTTAGTAATAAATATACCTTCAACTGAATTATATGATGAAGAACATAACGAATTTATTACAATTGAAGAATCAAGATTAGAATTAGAACATTCTTTAATATCACTTTCAAAATGGGAGTCAAAATGGAAAAAACCATTTATAAATAGTAATAACAAAACAACAGAAGAGACTCTTGATTATATAAGATGTATGTTATTAGATGAAAATCAGATAGATAAAATAAAGTATTTAACACCAAAAAATATATCAGCAATAAATGATTATATATCTGATCCGATGACAGCAACTACTTTTTATGAAGAAACGACTAATACTAATAAAAAAGAAGTAATTACATCAGAATTAATATATTATTGGATGGTTGCTTCTAATATACCTATGGAATGTGAAAAATGGCATTTAAATCGTTTGTTGACTTTAATAAGAATTTGCAGTATTAAGAATACTCCACCTAAGAAGATGAGTAAAAGAGATATTATGAGTAGAAATAAAGCATTAAATGAAGCAAGAAGAAAACAACTTCATACTAATGGCTAATAAAGGAGTAATTTTATGATCCGTTTTAGACAAAAAGGTGATTTTAGAAAATTAAGTAGTTTTTTAGAAAGAATAAAAGAAATATTAAAACGAGGCGAATTGGATAGATATGGTAAGCAAGGAGTTGAAGCTCTTTCTATGGCGACACCAGTTGATACTGGTAAAACAGCTAGTTCATGGTATTATGAAATAGAAAGAAGAAATGGCTCTTTAGCTATATCATTTAATAATAGAAATATAAATAAAGGAGTTCCAATCGCTATAATTTTACAATATGGTCACGGAACAAGAAACGGAGGCTGGGTCCAAGGTAGAGATTACATAAATCCTGCAATAAGACCAATATTTGATAGAATAGCAGAAGATGCATGGAAGGAGGTAACTAGAAAATGAGTACTACAATAGATGAAAAAGTTGTCGAGATGCGTTTTGATAATCGAGATTTTGAGAAAAATATAAAAGACACTATGAAGACACTTGATGAATTTAAAAAACAATTAAATTTTTCTGGTGCCTCTAATGGTTTAGAAAATGTTGGAGCAGTAGCTAATAAATTAAATTTTAATAATTTATCTAATGCAATTGATACTGTCAATGAAAGATTCTCAACATTGGGAATAATTGGTATTAGGGTTTTAGAGAATATAACTGATAGAGCGATGCAAGCTGGTGAAAGAATAGTAAGATCTTTAACCATAACACCTATAACTGATGGATTAAGAGAATATGAATTACAAATAGGTTCTACACAAACAATAATGGCTAATACTGGAGAAAGTGTAGAAGTTGTAAATGAAAAATTAGACGAATTAAACGAATATGCTGATTTAACAATTTATAATTTTTCAGAAATGACAAGAAATGTTGGTACTTTCACTGCTGCATTAGGTAAAGGCAGTTTAGAGCAATCTACAGAAGCATTAAAAGGTATAGGCAACTGGGCAGCATATGCTGGCGCAAGTTCAGAGGATATGGCTAGAGCAGCATTTCAATTATCACAAGGTTTATCAGCAGGTTCAATTAGACTAAGAGATTGGATGTCAATAGAGCATACTGCTGGTATGTCTGGTGCAAATTTTCAAGAAGCTTTTGCTGAAACAGCTAGAGATTTTGGAATAAATGTAGACGCCATGATCGAAAAAAATGGAAGTTTTAGGGAAAGTTTAAAAGAAGGTTGGTTAACAACTGATGTCTTTATGGAGACAATGAAACGATTTGCCAATGATCAAGCAATGACTGATGCCGCAACTAAAATTAAGACATTTAGTCAGTTAGTCGGTGTTATTAAAGAGGCATTAGGAACTGGTTGGGCGCAAACATGGAGATTAATAATTGGTGACTTTGAACAAGCAAAAGAAACTTTTACAAGAATAGGTGATTTTTTAACAGGACCAAATGGTATAATAACCAGAGTTTCTGATGCAAGAAACGAATTGGTTAAAAGTGCCATGGGAAAAACTATAGGCGAATTTGCTAAAAAATTTAAAGATTTAGTTGAACCTATAGAGGAATCAGCAGATTCTGTTAAGAGAGTAGTAGATTCTGTACAAGATTATACAAAAGTTGTAGATGAAATTATATCTGGTAAATGGGGCAATGGACAATCTAGATGGGATGCTCTAACTAAAGCCGGATATGACTGGGCTCATGCACAAAATTTGGTGAATGAAAGACTAGGATCAAGTGTAAGACATGCTGAGAATTTTTCAGAAAAACAAGAAGAATTAGTGCAATCAGAAGAAAAAGTCTCAGAAGCAACAAAAAGTTATATAGAAGAATTAGTTAATTTAAGTGATGCTGAATTAAAAGCACAGGGATATAATGATGAACAAATAAAAGATTTTAGAAACTTAAAAGAAACGGCAGATAAATTGGGTTTATCTGTAACTGAATTAATAGACAAATCTGATAAATTAAATGGTCGTTATATGTTGATAGAGTCATTCGCCAATGTTGGTAGAGCATTGATATCAATATTTTCTTCTATAGGAAAAGCGATAAAAGATGCATTTCCACCAATAACAGCTGATACAATATTTAATATTATAACAGGTATGTATAGATTATCTAATATAATAAAAAATTATGTTGAAGGAAATGCCGAAAATTTAACTAGAACATTACGTGGTTTATTTTCTATTTTAAGTGTAGTTGCTAATATAATAAAAGGTGTTTTAAGAATTGGCTTTACAATTTTAGGTGGCATATTAAGCATATTCGGAAAAACAACAAGTGGAGTTTTAAGTGCTACTGCTGAATTGGGTGACATGTTAACTTTTATAAGCACAATATTAAATGATCATATAAATAGGGCATTCGATTTTGTTATAAATTTAATGAAAAATGGAATAGACGTAATAAGAGATTTCATATTTAATAATGATTTACTAGGAAATAGTCTAGAATTTTTAAAAAATATATTAGAATGGATATTAACACCAATAAATAATTTTATAACAGAAAATAAAACTCTTGATACAATTATTACTAATGTTAAAAATACAATTGACTTATTGTTTGGCGGTTTAAAAGATTTAGGTGGTTTATTTGATATATTAATAAATAAAAATGGTAAATATAATAAAGAAGGAAAAACAAGGAATCAACTACTAAGTGAATATTTATCTATGCATCCAGATTTAAAAGCATCATTACAAACAATATCATCAATTATTGATAAAGTAAAAACCGGTTTATCTAATTTAGGAAATCATTTAATAACCGTTGGCAAAAATATGATAGACGGATTAATTCAAGGAATAAAAGATGGATCTTTAGTCAATAAAATAGTAGAAATAATAACTAATATAGCTAATAGAATAAAAGAAGCATTTTGTAAATTATTTGGAATTGCTTCACCTTCTACTGTATTCTTTGAATATGGAAAAAATATAATAGAAGGATTATTTAATGGATTAAAAAATATGTTTCCTAAAATAACGGAAATATTTAATAACATATATGAATCTATAAAAAATATAAGTTTTTCACAAATAAGTAGTATATTATTACCGTTAACTTCTTTAATTCCGCAATTAGGATTTTTAAATTTACCAAGACAGTTTGCAAATTTATTTAATGCATGTGGTATAGAATCATTAGCTGGTTTAAAAGAAGGTTTAGATGCCAATGGTGGAGTATTTGCTACAATATCCTCATTAGCACAAAAAGTTATATCAAAATTTAAAGAAATATTAGGTATAGCTTCTCCATCAAAAGTATTTATTGCTCTTGGTGGTTTTATAATGGCTGGTTTAGCTATTGGATTGAAACAAGGTTTTGTAAAAATACCAGATACAGTAAAAGGTTTTGCTGATAAAATAATAGGTATATTTAAAAATATAGATTTTGGTAAAATATTAGCCGTTGGAGTAATTGCTGGTTCATTCTTGATATTAAAGAAAGCAATAGATATATTCAAAACATTTGTAACATTAGCCGATAGATTGACAGCTCCGTTAAAAGGTTTAGGTGATGCTTTATCTGGTTTAGGAAAAATGTTCACATCTAAAGGAGAAGCTGCTGTTTTAGCAGCTAAAGGAAATGTAATAAAAGCTATAGCTGAATCAATATTAATGATAGCAGCAGCAATGTTTATATTATCAAAAATAGAAAATATTGGTCAAGCAGCAATAGTAGTAGGTGTTATAACTGCTGTATTTATAGCATTATTTGCATTAATGTCAAAAATGAGTAAAAATTGGGTTCAATCAAAGAAATTTATAGCAAATCTTAATAGTTTTAGTAATTTTATAAAAAGTCTAGCAGCATGTATGCTTATACTTTCAATCGCTTTAAAAATAATGGGTGGTTTAAGTCGAGATGAAATAGATAACGGAACAGAAGTAATTTTAAAATTAGGCATACTTGTTGGTGGTTTAGTATTTGTTACTAAATTTGCTGGAAAATGGGCAGATAGAGCAGCTACATTTTTATCTAAAATTGGTGGTGCTTTTATTATAATGGCAGTTGCTTTAAAAATACTAGGAAAAATGTCACTAGTTGAAATAGGAGTTGGATTACTTGCTATGGCTGGTTTAACAGCTATTATAATGGCATTAGTATGGGTTACTAAATTTGCAGGAGAATATGCTGATAAAGCATCTACGGTTATAGCAAAAGTTGGTGCAGCATTTTTATTATTAGCAATAGCTATGAAAATATTAGGAGGATTACAGCCAGATCAAATAGATAAAGGCTGTGAAGTATTAGCTGGTTTTGTCGGACTAATGGCAATATTAATGATATTTACAAATTTTGCAGGTGATAGTGCCGATAAAGCAGGTCAATTAGTCCTATCAGTATCTGCGGCGTTTTTATTGTTAGGTGTTGCTATGAAAATATTAGGTAATTTATCGCCTAAAGAAATGGAACAAGGCGGAATTTTAATAGCAGCATTTACTGGATTAGTGATGGGCTTAATATGGATATCAAAATTTGCAGGCAAAGAAGCTCATAAAGCAGGTTTAATGATATTAGAAGTATCTGCTGGATTTGTATTACTATCAGCGGCTATGAAAATATTAGGGTCATTAAGTAAAGATGAAATAATAAAAGGTATAGGAATAATAGCAGCGTTTACTATATTGGTTGGAGCATTAATTGGAATTTCTGCGTATGCTGGAAAAGATGCTGATAAAGCAGGAATAATGATATTAAAGATATCTTTTGCTATAGCTATATTAACAGGATGCCTAATAGCATTAACTTTCCTAGATACACAAAAAATGTTAACTTCATTAGGAGCATTGTGTACAATTATAGGTGTTCTTGGTGTTGCTATATTCTTAATTGGACAAGTTAAAGATTCAATAGCTAAAGCTATACCAGCAATATTATTGTTAGGTATTTTATCTGTTGGAATTACTGCTTTCTTAGCATGGTTAAATAGTATAAATGCTAAAGCTTCTATCGAAACAGCTAGTGCTTTATCTGAAGTATTATTAGCTATGTCAGTGGCAGCTTTAGTGTTAAGTAAAATACAATTTATTAATCCAGGTGCGATAACATCTATGTTTATATTAGGTGGTGTCGTAGCTGAGTTAGCTATAATATTAGGAATAATGGATGGATTAGGAGTTAAAGCATCAGTAGAAACAGCAACTTCTTTATCTATATTATTAGTAGCTATGTCTGGATGTTTAGTGATATTAGCAGCTGTAGGAGCAATGGGTGCAGCAGCACTTACTGGAGCTATGAATTTAATAGCAGTAGTTAGTGTATTAGGTTTATTTATAGGCGGACTAGGCGCTTTAGTTATGTTATTCTCAGAATTAGGAGTTGATTTAGAGAACTTCATAAATAATGGTGGTAAGATATTAAGTGCTATAGGAAAAGTAATAGGTGAATTTATAGGAAGTTTGATCGATGGTTTTAATGTTGGGGCAACAAATTCATTACCAGAAATAACTAAAAAAATATCTGAATCAATGAATAATTTAGAAGGATTTATATCAGGAGCAAATAATGTTAAAAGTGATACAGTTAAAGGCGCTGGATATTTAGCTGCAGCTATATTAGAATTAACAGCTGCTGAATTTATTTCTGGTATATTAGCTATAACACCAAATATTATAGGTATGGTTAAATTAGGGTTTGGTCTATCAGCATTTATAAAAGCAGCAGGATCATTTTTCGAAGCTGTTACGAATATAAATCCGAAAGTATTAGAAGGCACCAAGAATTTAGCCGATGCTATATTAGCATTAACAAAAGCAGAATTAATACAAGGAATAATGGATTTATTTGGTCTAGGAGATAAATCATTAGCTGGTTTTGGTGAGCAATTAGGTACATTGGGTTCTGGTTTAAATGATTTTATAAAAGAATTAACCGATTTTGGACCTGAAAAAGTAGCTATCGTTGATTCAGCATGCCAAGCTATAAAAACACTTGCTGAAGCAAATAAATCAATACCAAACGAAGGTGGATTATTAGGTAAAATAGTTGGCGAAAATTCTTTTGAAACTTTTGGAACTAGTTTAAAAACTTTAGGTACAGGTTTAAATGATTTCGTAGGAACATTAAAAGATTTTACACCAGAAAGTGTGTCTATTGTTGATTCTGCATGTCAAGCTATACAAAAATTAGGTGATGCTAATAAATATGTAGCTAATACTGGTGGTTTTGTATCATTCATAATTGGTGATAATGATTTAGGTGATTTTGGATTACAAATATCTAAACTTGGTAATGGTTTAGCAGCATTTGTTTTAGCTTTAAGAGATGGTGGATTTGATAGCAATGATACTGTTACTCTAGTTGACAATGCATGCAAAGCGGTTCAAACATTAGCTGGTTTAAATCAATATTTAGGTGATGATAAATGGTTTAATAAATTAATAGGTAATAGTTCATTAGAAACATTTGCCAATGAAATACCAAAGTTAGCTACAGGTATAAATAATTTTGTTTTAGCTCTACCTGATTTTGGAACAGAAAAATTAGAAGTTGTTAAAACAGCAGTTGATGCTTTATTAGCTATAGGAACACTTGGTGGTTTAGATTTAGGCAATATAGCTACTAATATGAATTTGTTTAGTATTTCTTTAGAAGAGCTTGGTGTTAGTATGGGAACATTCTTTACCACATTGACAGAGATAGGATTAGATGTTATACAAGAAGGTATAGGCAAAGTTAATGAATTAGTAGCAATGGCATCAACAATAGCGGAAACAAATATAGAACAAGTTTCAGTATTTAGTGATTCATTAGTGAAAGTAGCTAATGAAGGTGTTACTGGATTCTGTAATGCTTTCGAGGGAGTAATACCTAAACAAAAAGCTAAACAAGCTGTTATCGAGATGATGAAAGCAGCTATATCAGGAGCTGAAAGTAAAAGATTAGATGCTATTAAAAAATTTGAACAAATAGCTAGAGAATGTTTGACAGCATTAGAAGCTTTTTATAAACCATTTTATGATATGGGTGGTTATTTAACTCAAGGGTTTGCAGATGGTATAAGAGGCAATATACAAGCCGCAATCGATGCAGCAACAGAAGTTGGTAAAGCAGCAGCCAAAGCTTTAGCAGATGCAACACAAGAACAATCACCATCTAAATTAACACGTAAAATGGGTGTATACTTTAGTGAAGGTTTTGCTATCGGTATAAAAGAACAATTTGGCAAGGTATATGATACAGCATTTAACACTGGTGATATGGCTAAAGAAGGATTATCTAATGCTATAGCTAAAATATCTCAAATGGTTGAAGATGGAATTGATACTTCTCCAACTATTAGACCAGTATTAGATTTAAGTGAAGTAGAACAAGGAGCTTCATATTTAGGCTCAATGTTTGGAACAAATTCAGTAGGTTTAAGAGAAAACATAAACGCAATCTCAAATGGATTTAATTCAAAAATTCAAAATGGAAGTGGTTTAGATCTATTGAATGCAATAAATAAATTAGAAGCAACAGTAAGAGGATCTAATGGAAACACATTAAATATCTATACTCAAGAGTTAGATAGTGAGAAATTAGATCAGATTGTTAGACATGTTAATAAAGAACTAGGGGTAATTTTTTAAGGAGGTAATTTAAATTGAATGTAAGAGAATTTAACTTAATAAATGATCTTGGACAGACATTTTCATTTATGGATGTTGAAACAGGAGCATTCTTCTCTGATCCATCTGGATTAGGTTATACTTATAGAAATAATTACCAAAAAATTGGTAATATATTTTCTACCTCCATTACAGAATTATCCCAAGGTTCTGTAACTGGACAATTATATTTTACAAAATATGAAAATTATAGAAAATTAATAAGTTTTGTACATAAATCTACAAAGCTTATGTTAATGTATGTAATACCATACGAAAATTCAACTAAAACTTATTATAAGGATGTTGAAATGACAAATATTGGAAAGAGTGACAAAGAAAAAAATGGTTTATTGAAGTGTTCTGTCACTCTTACTAGTTTGTCACTATGGTATGAAAAAGTTATAACAAAATATATAGTTGAAGATGATGAAACAATAACAACTTGGGATTTCTATTTCGATAGTTATTTTCCATCATATTCAAGTAGGGATTTGGACTACATTAATGAAGGGGATGTTGATGCATCTATAGAAATTAATGTAGAAGGAGAGGTTGTAAATCCAAAATTAAGATTATATATCGAAGGAGAATTACAACAAGAAATCGCAATCCCGATAACAATATTACAACATGAAAAATTATGTTATTCTTCAAAAGAAGATAATTTTTACATAAAGAGAAAAAAAGAAGATGGAACATATGAGAGTCTATTTACATTAGACTACATAAAATTTGAAAACGATAATGTTATTCGAATTCCACCAGGAAAGCAGTGCAGATTAGTAATTTCATCAGATAATTCAGTTGATGTTGCTGATTTAACAATATATGCTTATTATGTATCAGTATAGGAGGTAGCCATGGCAAATAGTAAAACTATTCTGTATAACAGACAGGATAAAAACTTTATGTGGGTATTTGATCATAAAGACTTTTCTGTTATAGATATTTTAGAAATAGCAGAATATGACATAACTATGGATGAAGAGACAAATGCCACATCAAGAATAATAGTAAACAAAGAAACAAGAGCTGCCGCTAATGATATAGTAGTTTTTAAGAAAAATAATACTATTATATTTTGGGGTGTTATACAACAAATAAATAATAGTAGTGGAGAAAAAGTATATGAGTATATTTGTAGATATTTTACTAATTTATTTGACCAAAGTGTCGTATTAGAACAAAATATCATATCAGCAACTGTACCAGCTGGATATTATAGATTTATATCAGTGGCAAATACTAATGGTAATGTAGCTGTTAAAGAATCTAGTACAGATAATAATGCCTTAGTTCAGGTATGGAGTATTAATGGTCTTAAGAATGGTGTTTGGGAAGTAATCCCATCAAATGGACACTATAAAATTAAGAATGTAAATAGCGGAAAGTATCTAGATGTTTTAAACAAAGCATATACAACTATGGGCAAAGAATTCTGTCAAACAGCAGATGGTGCATTATTCGATTTTATCTTTAATTCTGAAGGATGTTACTATAATATAGCTATAGCAGGACAAACATATCAGAATAAAAGAATAATGGTTAGTATAGATGACAGCTATTCATTAGGTGAAGGAACAAAATTACAGACATGGTATCAAGATGATACAAATAATCCAGGAGCTAGACAATTTTATCTACAGAAAACAACAGAACCAATAATATGGAATACTGGTATTGAGGATTTCTTAAAGTTACAAATAGATAGCAACTTTATAAACAATGAAGATACATTTGTTAATAGAGATTATCTTCAAATAGTAGCGGAAACTCATACAAAAAAGGATGCTGGTGTTCCAGATGTAGAGAATGGAATTTATAATTTACATACATTTATGACAAACTGTACTCAATATTATAATGTGATTTACGAATTCAAAATGGATACTTCTGGAAATAAACCTAAAATAATAATAACTATAAAAACAAAAACCATGGATACAGAATTAATTGATGTTAAAGCTATGGCTATAACTGATTATGATGAAGTATTCGATACAGATATAGTTTCTAAAGTAATAGTTATAACTAGTACAAAAGTATATAAACTATTTCTTAAAACAAATAGAGAAACAACAGAAAATCAATCAGATCAGGATAGAGCAGATGGTAGAACAGAAGTTATATATGTTGAAAACTATGATGAAGCTAATCAATCAGCTTTAGATATTATAAACAGCAACCAATATAATCACAATATAAGTTTCAGTTTGAAAGATAAATACTTACCAATTGGAACTCCTATAAAAATTAAGACTAAAAGCGGTACTGTTTATGATACTTATATTTCATCTGTAGCTATAACAGATAGTAGTTTTTATAGTTATCAATGTGGTAATATAAGAATAACATTAATAGAAAAATTATTGAAAGAGAGGAAATAACATATGCTAAAAGGTGAAAATTACACGAACCAGTTATATGAGAGTTATGCTAGTAGATTAGCTATTAACACAATGATAAACGGTGAGTGTGGAATAATAGATAACTATGGTAATAAGATGGAAGTAACCTATAATAATAACATTGTTACTATCTCAAGTGGTATGGCTGTAGTTAAAGGCGGTCTAATTCGTGAAACAACATATACAACATTAAATGTTACATTAACTGATGGCTTATATTATTCTGTTGTTTTGGAAATAGACTTAAGTCAAACAAATACAAGACAAGAATTTAAACAAGGTAGTTTTAAATTACTATCTAATAGCGGATCTTATCCAACATTGCAACAAGATGACTTATCTTTAAGCACAAATTCCGGAATTTATCAAATGGAATTAGCAAGATTTCAGACATCAGCAAGTGCTATAACAAACTTTACTAATACAAGAAAGATATTATCATATAACTCATTAATACAAGAATTAAGAAGTGCTATATCTAAAGTTATATCTGAGGATTTGAGTGCAACAGATATTAGTTATGACAATAATACAACTATTAAACAAAAATTAGATACAATGCAAACACAAATAAACAATTTACCTACAACTATAGGAACTCATGAAGCTAAACTTTTAAAAGTATCAAGAGATGGTTGGACAGATGGTGTTATGCAGAATTCAATAACGTTTGAAAAAAAGGGTTATTGTCCAGTATATCTTGGTTATGATAATTGGGCCGGAGATGGTGCTGTTATACTTCAGGGAGTTGATGTAACTAGTTTCGGAACAACATACAGTGATGGAGTTTTAACAGGAAAATTAGTTGTAAGAATCACAGTAAAAGGAAATAACGTAACTGGATCAAGAAAAGGCGGACAAGTTTATGCTCATGTTGCATGGATCAAATTAAATTAAAGAAGGATGATAGAATGGAAATAATAACGGTAATAATAAGTGGGCTGTTTAGCTCAATATGTGTAGCATTACCAATAGTATTGACTAACAAAAAAGAAAAAGAGAAAGAAAAGAATATAAACGATAAAGCTACATTATTAAGTCTAAAATGTAATATAATGATAATTTATGGTATGTGTAGATCCCATAAACAAATTAGCAAATATCAATTAGCAATGATTGAAGAATTACTTACTAAATATTTCGAAATGGGTGGAAATAGCTTTATACATAAAATAAAAGAAGAAATAGAAAAATATGAAGTTATAGACTAAGTAGCAAGTTGAAAGGAGAATTCAAAATGGCGAGTATAATAGAGACTCCTTCATTTATTAGAGGTGATAGTTATTTATTCAAAGTACCAGTTAAACATAGAGAAAATGATATTCCACTACAAGAAATAGATGTAGATACTATATTTGTTACATTTAAGGAAACAACATCTAAATCAAGTAGAATATTGTTTTCTAAAGATTTAAGTGATATTACTATTGACGAAGATGGATATTGTCATATAGCATTTAATCCATCAGACACTGAATCATTGAACTATGGAACTTATTACTTTGACATTGAAATAACTTTAAAAAATGGTTATAGAAAGACACAAACTTATATGGTTAGAATTACGGATGAAACAACTAGTCATGGAGGTTAGAATATGGAAATAGAATTCGGAGAATTAATATTAGAAGAAGAATTAACCATAGCCGATCTAATTCTTGAAGACGAATTGTTGTTCTCGCCTCTCGAATTAGATACTATGAGAGTTATTATGGACGACTATAATCAATTAAAGAATAAACCTTCAATAAATGAAGTCGAATTAATAGACAATAAACAATTAGAAGATTTGAATGTTAATAGATTAAGTAATTCTGAAATCGATGATCTAATAAATTCAATTATAATATAATTATAGGAGGATCAATAAATGAGTGAATACAAATATTTAGACAAGGATGGTCTAATCTACTACCATTCAAAAGTCAAAAATTTATTAGGTGGAAAGGTAGATAAAGAAACCGGTAAAGGTTTATCAGCTAATGATTTCACTAATTCTTTTAAAACTAAATTAGAAGGAATAGCAACCGGTGCTGAAGTTAACCAAAATGCATTTTCTAATGTTGTAGTTGGTGAGACAACAATAGCTGCTGATAGTAAAACAGACACGCTTACATTAGAAGCAGGAAACAATATTACATTAACACCTAATGCAACTAGCGATAAAATTACAATAGCTGCTAAAGATACAACATATAGTGATGCTACTCAAAGTACTCATGGTTTAATGAGCACAACAGACAAAAAGAAATTAGATGGAATAGCTGAAGGTGCTACAGCTAATGTCGGCACAATTACTGGTGTGAGTGTAAACGGTACATCAGTAGCTACAAGTGGTGTAGCAAACATTACAAGTGTGCCAGCATCAATATTGAGTGGTGCTATTAAAAATGGTGTTACAGCTACAACACAAGCAGCAGGTGATAACTCAACTAAAGTAGCAACAACGGCATTTGTTAAAACAGCAGTAGATACAGCAATAGGTAGTATCACTGGCATAGAATTTCAAATAGTAACATCTTTACCTGCAACTGGTAAAACAGGTGTTATTTATTTAATATCAAATAGTGGTACAGCACCAAATATTTATGACGAATATATTTGGATAGCAAGTACAAGTAAATTTGAAAAGATTGGTACAACAGATGTTGACTTATCTGGGTACGTACAAGATTCAGATATGGTAGCAATTACAAACGCAGAGATAGATGCAATAGTAGCAGCGTAGAGGAGGTAAATCTCTATGAGTTATAATTTTTTAGATAAGACAGGATTAGCATATTTTTGGAGTAAGATAAAAGCTAAAATACCAACAAAAACAAGTCAGTTAACTAATGATAGTCACCTTAGTTATTCAATTGAAAAACCATCAGGAACAATTGATGATTTAGCGGCATTTACTTCTGGTAAACCTGGTATAACAGGTTCTATATCATTAGTTAAAAAAAGCAGCGGTATAGGCTCTGAGATACCTGCTGGTTGGTATAACTTCTTTTTTTCTCCACATAGAACAGGTAGTGGCGGAGATAATACAAATTATGGAACAATACTATTAACTCCTATGAATTTTGCTGGTGCAAGTTGGATATTACGAAGAAGTAATAGCACAACAGTAATATCAGAAGTAAAAAAGATAACAACAGCAGATCAATTGAGTAATTATATTGTTAATAGTAATTCCTATATTAATACCCACCCAGAAAATAGTCCTGTGCTAATACCATTTATGCATAATGATATAGCATTTTTACTAAAAAGAGGTGGTAGCATTAAAGCATATTATGATGATGTAGAAAAGACACTTTCTAATCAAGACGCTATGTTTGATGCTTGCCCTAATTATTGGGTTCAAAATCCAACTGGAATTACAAAGATTGTATTGGAATTAACTTTGCATAAAGTATTTACTTGGTCAAATACAATATACTGTGATTTTGGTTCTGCTGGATGGAGAGCTAAAAATGTAAAAATTGAAGTTATGAACACGAATTATCCACAAGACGTATGGACAGTAAAGGGAAATGCTACTGGTAATAGTTACGGAAATGTAAAAGTAACATTTAATCATACGCCAGTCGGTGCAAGCAATGCTGGTGGTGGTTTTAATAAAATAAGATTTACATTTTCAGATTGGGCAACAGCTACTATATTCAGAATAGCTCAATTGGGCGTATATAATTATGGCTCACTTGGTTTAAGAGAAACTTCAATGTCAAGAGGAACTGATGATTATGTTTTTAGAAATATTACTCCAAATAGTAACAACACATATAATTTAGGAGATAGTTCTCATAAATGGGCTAATGTATATGCTACAACATTTCAAGGAAATGCAACAAGTGCAACGAAAGCTACCCAAGATAGTGATGGAAATCAAATAAATACTACATATTATAAAGCAAGTAATCCTAATGGCTATACTTCAAACACAGGTACAATCACAGGTATCAAAATGAATGGTGCTAGTAAAGGTACTTCTGGTGTGGTTGATTTAGGAACAGTCATCACAGCACATCAAGATATTTCTGGAAAGCAAGATAAGTTAACTGCAGGCACGGGCATAACAATAGATAGTAATAACGTAATTAGTGCTTCAAGTGGCGATTATATTATAGAATTTCCAAGTTCGTGGTCTAGTGTTATAAGTGAATACGAGCAAGCTGGTTCGCCAGATGATTTTGAGGTTGACATACTTTATACTACATATAGTGGTATTGATAGTGACCACGAACACTACTTTGTGAACGCAGATTTATATAGTGCCATAGATAGATTAATGTATGGTGATATTGCAGAAGCAAAACTAAATTTAAACAACACAACATATGATAACAATTACTATGTTTCATCAGCATATATATCTGCTGACGGAGATACTCAATTAGACATTTTATTTAATGATAGTGCATATGTTGTTTCACAAGACCTTGGTTGGTTATCAATTTCTGGGAAATATATAGCAAGTGCAGTTCCTTATTATAGAATTTCGTGCGGTCCAGCGGACTTAACGTATTTTTATAATAATGCAGAATTTACAAATAACAAGGTAACGTCAATCTCATCTAGTTCAACTAATACACAATACCCAAGTGCTTTAGCAGTATATAACTATGTCAATAGTGCAGGTGGTGGGGGAATAGAAAGTTCAAACAATACCATAGAAAACATAGTATCTTTGACTAAAGCAGAATATAATGCATTACAAACCAAAGAAACAAAAACATTATATAATATTACGGATGATGTTACTGAACCAAGTGTTACAAGGGGAAGTGCCACAGCAAATTCAACATATATAAGTGCGGTTGAAAATAACCATTGGGAACGTATAGGAAAAGTCGTATCTTATTCATTCACAATGACGGCTGGTGGTACATGGACTACCAACAATATGTTTGCATCTGGACTACCTAAACCAGTAGCAGCGTTGCGTTTTGTTGGTATAAATCACAATAAAAACGTGCCAATGAGATTTCAGTTAACTGCTGATGGCCAATTAGGGAATGCTTGGTCTGGCACAACACCAGTTAGTGGGAACCAATTAGAGGGCCAAGTTACATATATAACAAACGACCCATAAAGGAGGTAAAAAATGAGTTTAAAATATATTGATGGAAATGGTAACGAGAATAGCATTGCTGGTATAGGCCAAGATGGAAGCCAAGTTTCAGTCACAAGGAATCTTACAAGTGGTACTAAAATAGCTAGTATATCTGTAGACGGAACGGTTAATGATTTATACGCTCCAGCAGCTCGGAGTTGCTGATATTCAAATGGTAGCTCATACAATAACTCAAAATGTTGGCGCCGCTGGAACTGCTAAATGGATTTCACAAAATATTTATAAATCTGGATACAAACCAGTTGGAATAGTAGGGCATCAACAAGCAACTGCCGGATTTTTTATAGTTGATAATGATTTATATTTATCGGCATCAAATAATGGTAGTGGAACAATTAGAGCTAGAGCTAAAAACGATGCTAATGGTGCAACTCAAACTATGTCAATAGTTATATACGTACTATGGATTAAAGTATAGGAGGTACATATGCAAATAATAGAAGAAACAATAATACAAAAGAAATTAGTAGCTGATGAAAATAAATTACTAATATCAAAAGAATTAGATGCAACAGGATATCCAATTAATATAGTAAAGGAAATCTATATTAACGATGATGAAGAGGCAAATAATTATTATGAAATAGAATTACAAACAGAAGGAAAGGAACAAAACTAAAAGAAATGTACAATACAAATCAAATGTATGGAATGAATCCTTATTTTGGTTATAATACAAATCTTCAACAGCCAATTCAAAATAAACCTTTGAATTTACAAGGAAAAGTAATTGATAATCTAGAGGTTGTTAAAGCGACTGATATTGTATTAGATGGATCTATCAATTACTTCCCTTTGGCTGATGGTTCAGCTATAGCAACAAAGCAACTTCAACCAAACGGAACAAGTAAAATTGTTATTTACAAGCCAGTTGAAGAAGAACCAACAAAAAAGGTAAAGTATATAACTGAGGATGATCTTTCAAATAGTATGATAGATATTAAAAATAAAATTGATGATATAGAAAAGAAATTAGACACTTTATCAAAGAAGAAGGAGAAATAAAATGAACCCTATAGATTTAATACGTACGTACATGTCTCAGGGTTTAACTCCTAAAGCCTTAGTAGAAAGAATGGGAATGAATAATCCTATAATAAGTAATCTTATTGGTATGGCTCAAAATGGAGACACTCAAGGTGTTGAAAATTTTGCTAGAAATATCATGAAAGAGAGAGGTAGAGACTTTGATACTGAGTATTCTCAATTTAGAAATAATTTTAAACAATAATAAATAATATTTTTTAAACAAGGTTATAAATGTGTTGCAACAATTTATACATAAATTTTTAAATTTTTCAAGGAGGAACAAAATGACTTACGACTCAAATGGATTATCTGCAAGTGATGTAGCATTGCTACAAGGCAGAAACAACTCTGGATTCGGAGGAGAAAACGGTGCTTGGTGGATCGTGTTATTCTTAATATTCGCTATGGGAGGTTGGGGCAATGGCTTCGGCGGATTCAATGGCGGAGGTTCAGTACCATATTTATTAAATAACACAAACAATGATGTTCAAAGAGGATTTGATCAATCAGCAGTTATCAATGGTATAACAAATCTTGGAACAGCTATTACAAATGGATTCAACAATCAAGCAGTTTCACAATGTAATCAAACAACAGAATTATTAGGAGCTATCAACAATGATAGATTCGATACTGTTAGTGCTATAACTAATAGTGCAAATGCATTAAACAATACTATGATGGTTAATGAAATGGCTAGACAACAATGCTGCTGCGATACTAAACAAGCTATTGCTGATTTAAAATATACAATCGCTACAGAAAATTGTGCTGATAGACAAGCTTTATCAGATGGTGTTAGAGATATTATAGCTAACCAAACAGCTAGTGTTCAAACTATATTAGACAAAATGTGTCAACAAGAGATTGATGCTAAGAATGAGACAATTGCAAATTTAAGAACACAATTAAATATGCAAAATCTTGCTTCAAGTCAAGCATCTCAAACAGCTCAATTAATTGCTGATAACAATGCTCAAACAGCAAGTCTAATTAATAGAATTGCTCCATATCCACAACCAGCATATTTAGTAGGTAATCCATATGCATACAACGGATGCAATTGCAATTATAATAACTGCGGATGCGGTAATTTTTAAAAATAGTTTTATTTAAAGTTTTATTTAAAGAGGAGAAAAAGAATGATTGAAAGCAATATAAATACAGTAACTGCTTTGTCTTCAAATACTGATAGTGTAGCTTTTACTACTGATAGAATAAGAACTCGTGATGCTACTTGTCGTGGTTGGTTGAATCATGATGAAGGTTCTGCTAACTATGATATTTTAAATGGTGGTTTATATTTAGCTAAAGTTAAAATACTAGCATCTAGTGCTACAGCAGGAGTAGTGGCTTTTCAATTATATAAGAATAGCGACCCTATTCCTGGAACATTAATGGCTGGTACATTAGCTGCAGCTGGAGATTTTACTACTCTTAGTGTTGAATCTGGCATAGAAATATGTTGCAGAGGAGATGCTAATATCTCAGTAAGAGCCGTACCTGCTGTCCCAACACCTACAGATCCAATTACTCCTATAACAACTCAAGTGCCTATTATTGTTAATGCTAATTTAGTATTAGATATTGCACATTAAAGGAGGGATTCAAAATGGATGATTGTTTAATAGATGATATTCAAAAGCTTGTCCATGACGAATTAAAAAAGATTAAAGACATGGGTATAACAAATACTAATGTTGATAGTCTATATAAATTAATCGACATTGACAAAGATATTGAAAATATTAATTACTGGAAGGTGAAAGAAGATAAATATGAGAACGAGATACGGAACATACAGAGACGGTAGAAGTTATGGAAGACCAAGTTATAATAGTAGAAGATATAGAAGTTATGGCCATTATCCAGAAGAATTAATCGATGAGATGAGAGACCACTATATGGACTACAATGAAGGAAGAGAAAACTATAATAGAGGAGATTCTTATAATGGCGAAGACGAAATGGTTCAAGCTGTTGATGGAATAATGAAGAATGTAGTTGAAATAGTTAGAGAATTATCAAATGTTGATAGTCCTCAGGTAATGAATGTTATCAAGAAACATGCTAGCAGAATAATGGATATGTAATGAGTTATAAAAGGATTAATGTAAATCCATTTCAAAGAGTACAATCTGATTGTTTTATTAGAGCTTTAAGTTGTGCTACTGGTAAAAGTTGGGATTATATTTATGAACATATAAGTGTAATAGCCCAAAGTCAAGGTGCTATGATGAATGATAGATCATTTATATTAGATTACCTAGACAGAAGGTACAGACGAGTACCAGTAGAGTATACTATTTCAGAAACGGCCGAAAAATATTCCAGACATATTATATTAATAACCACTAGAGGTCATATTACCTGTAGTAAGTACGGAGTAATATACGATAGTTTTAATCCTGGAGATAGAATAGCTGAATATTGCTGGATAATTAGTTAATTATTAGCAATATAGAAAGGAGAAATAATATGAATGTTTATACTGTAGTATTACTTATATTTTTGTTCCTTATGATATTAACATACATTTTATGGCAAATTAAAAAAAATGGTTTAAGACAATTTGTAATTGAGTGCATTGTTTATGCTGAAGATACTTTGACAAATAATAATATAAAATTTGAATCAGTATGCAATAAAGTAATTGCCGTATTGCCATTTCCATTCAATTTAATACCGTCATCATTTATAGCAGAATTCGTACAAAAAGTTTTCGACGAAGTTAAAGTTGCATTAGATTATAAAAAGAAAGAAGAATAATATAAAGGAGGCTAAATATTATGGACGAAGAGAAAATAGTAGTTCCAGATAAATTACCAGATGAAATGGAGAAAGAATTTGGTAATGGATTGGGGGATGATGAGTAATGTATTCAAATTTAGTTGATAAATATATACCAGTTAACAAATTTACAAAAGGTAGATCTGGTAACAAAGTATGTAAAATTACAATTCATCACATGGCAGGAAATTTATCTATAGAATCATGTGCTAACGTGTTTAAATCTCCTAAAAGAAAAGCTAGTTCAAATTATGGAATAGGTTCTGATGGAAGAATAGCATGTTATGTCGATGAAGAAAATAGAGCATGGACCAGTTCAAGTAAATGGAATGATGATAGAGCAATAACAATTGAGGTTGCTAATAACAATACAAAGAAATGGACTATATCTGACAAAGCAATGGAAAGCCTTATTAAATTATGTGCTGATATTTGCAGAAGATATAATTTTAAATTAGAATTTACAGGAAATAGAAATGGAACATTAACAAGACATAATTTCTATGCTAACACTAACTGTCCTGGACCTTATATTACATCTAAGACAAGTTATATTGTTAAAGAAGTAAATAAGAGAATATCAAATGCATCAAGTGGATATAGTGTTGGACAAAGAGTATTTATTGATGTTCCAATTAATGTAGCATGGGATGGAAAACCTGGTAAGTCATTAGTTGAATCTAATGGATACCAATTCTGGATTCATTCATCTGTTATTAAATATATTAGAAAACAAATTCGAATATATGGATGGGGTACAGTTGTCAAAAAATATAGCGACGATTTATATAGAGTCAAGATATTTGATGATGAATTTGATTGTAGACCAACATATATGGGATTAAAAGAGTTCTAAAAAGAGGATTAATGTAGAGAGACGTACGAACGGTACGTTTCTCTATGTTATTTTAAACATTTTCTTTTATTTTTCCCAAATTAATGAATTTTTTGCAAAAAGTCGAAAAAACGACCTCTGAGGATTTAAAATAAGGCGTTTATTTTTAAAATGAATATAACTTGTTTATAAAGGGGGTAAAAACGCTTATTTTTAAACGTCATGTAAATACGTGAAAATGGGCCATTTTTGGGGTTATTTTTCGCAATATTTACATATGCTATAATGAAAGGAAGGTGAATTAATATGATATTTTTATATTATATCGGAATTGGGCTTATAGTAGTATTAATAAGATCAATTATGTATATGGTAAAATGTTTAAAGATGGGGATTGATTTAGATACTTTAAACAAATTTACATATAGTTATATGAGTATTACAGTATGGTCTGTTTTAATAGGAATTATTATATGGCCAATAAGAGTTATATTATTTAATAAATATGAAAAAGATATTATTGATTCATGTTTAAAATATAAAAAAGAATTAGAAGAATTAGAAGAGTCTAAATAGACTTTTCTTTTTCGTATAAATTACACATACTGTAATGAAAGGAGTGATTTTATATGAAAAAAATTAATATTTCAAAAATGGCAAAGGACGAAAAAAATAGATTACTATTAAGAAATAATTTGCGTTATATTAGAAAATATTTGGGATTAACGGAAAAACAATTAGGAGAAATGATTGGAGTAACAAGGCAAACAATAAACAATTTTGAAATTAAAAAGTGTGTTATTAGTGGACCTTTTTATATAGCATTATTAGATGTTATTTTATCATTTGTTGATTCAAATAGTGAATTATATGACAAAGAGCTTATTTATAAAATGTTAACAAAAGAAATAACATTTATGGAAACAAAATATGAATTTGATTTCGAAGATTAGGGTTCATACCCTTTTCTTTTTTTGTAACAAAAACATTTTCTATAATGAAAGGAAGGTGTTTATTATGAATAAGGAATCTATACATTTAGAAGCTACTGAAACTAATATTTCTATATTACAAAATAATTTAAAATTTATTGAGGAATATTTTGATTTCACTGATAGTGTAATTGCCAAATCAATTGGAGTAACAAGACAAACTATTAATAAGATAAGAAACAAAAGATATATGTTAACTAAAACTCAATATTTAGCTATAATGTATTTAATAGAAGGATTAGTGACAGAAGAAAACATTGAAGATGTATATAAATTGTTAACAAAAGATATTAAAACAATTAAGAAAAAATTTATAATAAAATTAGAAGAGTCTGAATAGACTTTTCTTTTTTCGTA
>Ga0310691_10002452_pt1 | contig 24727 bp, 14 predicted proteins | sample 176DNAGHGlowgp2_FD_203887 | JGI IMG/M metagenome (GOLD analysis project Ga0310691, IMG submission 203887) | Sheep rumen microbial communities from Palmerston North, Manawatu-Wanganui, New Zealand - 1766 DNA GHGlow gp2 (v2) (version 2) | ecosystem: Host-associated > Mammals > Digestive system >...
CGCGAAGCGACGACTCCCCTTTCCCTGTGGTTGTCCCTCTCGCATTCGCGCCCCGCGCCCAGCGAAAATAAACGATAGGACACCGGTTAAAGAGAAGATGACAAAAACAATCTGCTTCTAAATTCCGATTTATGTCAGTTAGATTTATGTCAGTTAAAAATAGATCACAACATCACTGCATTGTCAATAGAAAAAACGCCATAGTATTTCTGACCGGACATCAGATATACTATGGCAAAAAACTTCTGTATCAGCATCTCATATATATTCGGGGCGGTTATATTTTCAAAAAATCCGCACAGCATATGCCGTGCGGATCTGACAGATCAATGTGAAAAAGCCGAATTATTTGGCAGATTTGCGGCGGGCTGCGGAAATACCGCCGATGAAAACCAGCACACCGCCGAGCATGACGGCGGGAATCCACGCCGTACCGGATGGCTTGCCGGCGCCGGCAGACTGTCCTCTGACCGTCGTGACCTCAGGAGGCGGTTCGGTGTTTTCCACATCCGGCAGCGGCTCATGCGCGATGCCGGCGGCGTCAGCATAGTTTCGTGCCGCCTCGGTATTGGAGTAAATCACAAGACTGTTGCGGATTCTGTCATAGTTTGCGGAGTAGCCGAGTGCGTGCGGCTGAATTTCCCCCAGCGTATCCGGCAGATAAATTTCCTCGAGATACGGGCAGCCGAGGAAGCAGTCTGCGCCGAGCCGCTGAAGCTGATGCCCAAGCCGGAGATATTTCAGCGTCGCGCAGCCGGAGAATGCGCTGCTGCCGATTTCCGTGATATGATCGCCGAGCTCTGCAACCTGAAGCGAGGTGCAGTTTGAAAAAGCCCCGGGGAGGATTTCCTCAACGGTATCCGGCAGACGGACTGTCGTAATTGCGGCATTATCTGCAAAGGCGCCGTTGCTGATGACGCGGATGCCCTCCGGTACTTCTGCAACGGTTCCGCTTCCGCGAAACTTCACGAGCATATCGCCGAGAGTCAGGTAATCGCCCTTCGCGTTCTTGAACCATGCGGTATCGGTCAGCGCATCGGGCGCAAGCTCTGTGAGAACGGCGGGCGGCTGAATCTCAGCGAGCGCGGTGCAGCCGGAAAAGGCGCCGGTCTGGATGCGCTGCACGCTGTCTGGGAGCACGATGCTGCGGAGCTCCTCATGCCCGTCAAACGCGTAACAGCCGATTGTCTTGACCGAGGCGGGCAGCGTCAGTGCGGTATCAGAGCCGCGGTAGGCATACAGGATGCCGTCGCCGAGAATCAGCAGCGGCTCCTTCATATTCTCCGCAAAGGGTGTGCCGTCGAATGCCTGCCTGCCGATTTCTTTGACGGAATTGCTCATCATAACGGCAGCGAGCTTTTTGCAGTCCTGAAATGCGCCTTCGCCGATCACTGCGCAGTTTGACGGGATCGTCATGCGGTTCAGGTAAACGCAGCCGGCGAAGGCATGGGGCTCAATCGTTGTGACGGTTTCGGGCAGGATGACCGTATCGGAATAACAATATAAAAACGCACGCTCGCCTATGACGGTGATATTTTTTCCGTCGATCTGCGGCGGAATCTGCACCTCCAGCTCATCGGTTTCCCAGCGGAATTCGGTCAGCCGCAGGGTGTTGTCCGGCAGAATTTCATATTGAATCCGGGATGCGGGATCCGTAAAAATCTGCTGATGGGGTGCGGTTGTAACGGTTGCGGGTGCGGCAGTGGTCAGCTCGGTGGATACGGCAGTGGTTTCTGTCTGGGATGACGTCTGGGATGCGGTTGTGTCAGAGCTGACTGCGCTTGTGGTTTCGGATGCTGTTGTGGTCGTGTCGGCAAAGACCGCCGCCGGACTGACGCAGGCTGCAAGAGCAGTCAGGAGCGACACAGCCGCAGTTACGCCGTTTCTTTTGTTCATATTGTTTCCTTCCGTCTTCTTTCTTCTGTATTATTCAGCGGTTTCCGGTTCTTCCGGTTTTGCCGGGTGATTGACAACGTGCTGCGGATTGCCGTTGAGCCAGCCGCGCAGGTTATCCTCTGTAATATCGAGCAGCCGGCGCCGCGTTTCAAGCGGTGTCCAGCCGATATGCGGGGTAATGACGCAGTTTTTCGCGTTTTTGAGCGGTGTGTCGGCATCCATCGGCTCCTTTGTGAGCACATCGAGGTATGCGGCTGCGAGCATATCATGATTCAGTGCATCAGCGAGATCCTGCTCAATGACGGTGCCGCCGCGTGAAGTATTGATGAGGATTGCGGTTTCTTTCATCAGCGCAAGTCTCCTGCTGTTGACGAGCCCTGCGGTCTGATCGTTGAGCGGGCAGTGCAGCGTCAGGATATCCGCTGCTGCAAAGACCTCGTCCGTGCTGCGGAGAGAATAGGGGCAGTTTTCGGGCTGTGTGCGGGTTGCAATGACAATGTTCATGCCGAATGCATCCGCAATCTTTGCGACATTCTTTCCGATATTGCCGTAGCCGATGATCCCGAGCGTTTTGCCGCGCAGCTCGCCGGTCGGGTAGGGAAAATAGGAGAAGGTCGGCGCGGTTTCCCAGTTTCCGAGCCGGACATCGAGATTATACAGCGAAACGCGCTGGAAATGATCGAAAATATAAGCAAACACGAGCTGTGTGACCGCATCGGTCGAGTAGCTGCCGGCATTGCAGACCGGGATGCCGCGGGCGTCTGCCGCTTCGAGATCGACATTGTTGAAGCCGGTTGCGAGCACGCCGATGTATTTGACCGACGGGCAGGCATCGAGCACTTCTTTGGTCAGGAGCACCTTATTGCAGATGACAACATCTGCATCGCCGATATTCCGCACAGTCTCCTCGGGTTTTGTCGAGCGGAACACATCGACATGATCTGCGAGGGCTGCAAAGCGCTTGGCATTGACCTCTCTCGGATTGTACGCCATGGTATCCCAGTCAAGAATTGCAATTTTCTTTGCACGCATGGTTTAATCCTCCGTTTCCGCAGCTTTCGCATCATCCGATTGCGGCGCTGCATCTGCTGCCTCGGTTTCTGCATCTGTCTGCGCAGATTCAGCATTTTCGCCGGAGACATCCTCTAAGGCTTTGGCGGCTTCTGCGGCTTCCTCCGCAGCCTTCTTTGCCTTTTCGGCACGGCTGATGCGCACCGACTGGATGATATTCAGCACCAGCGCGGCAAGCAGCAGAACCGCCTCCGTGATTCCGATGCCGTAAAAGACTGCCTTATTGTCGGGCGCGGTGTAAAGCAGCAGCGAGACGCAGAATGCTGTTGCCATGACAAGCTGATACCAGCGTTTTGTCCGCACAAACTGCAAAATGAAGAATGCGGTCGCAATCACGACAAAAATAATGTGCTTTTCTACGCCGATCGGAAAGAGGTTGGTGTTCATAATGAAAAACGCTCCTTTTTATATGTGTGTGCAGAGCCGGTTATTTTTCGGTTTCTGCATCATAGAATACGCGGTATTTTCTGCGGTTATGGGAATAGGCGCTGATGACGAGTCCGATGCAGAGATACATCGAGACTACGGCGGTTCCGCCGGCGCTGAAGAACGGCAGCGGGATGCCGATGACCGGCATGACCTTCAATACCATGCCGATATTCATGATATCATGCGTAAAGAGAATCGCAAAAACGCCCATGCAGATTGTTCTGCCCATCGTGTCTTTGGCGGCGCGGCTGTCGGAGAAAATGCGCAGACAGACCAGTGCGAGCAGTACGATGACGATGACGGCGCCGAGGAATCCGAATGCCTCGCCGATAAATGCAAAGATGAAGTCATTGTGCATTTCCGGGACGGAGACATAATCGGAGCCGGAGAGTCCCTTGCCGAAGAGTCCGCCCTTCTGCATGGCGGAAATGCCGAGATCCTGCTGATATTCCAGCCCGAGCGGGTCGGTGCCGGGGTTGATCAGCACACGGATTCTGCCGCGGTGAATATCGCCGAACACATGGGTCCAGACAAACCAGACTGCAATCGGCAAAAGCGCGGCGGCACCGAGCAGATACCAGAACGAAAGCCCTGCCGTAAACAGCATGAACACGGTCATCGCAGCAAAGATGATCGCGGTACCGTAGTCGCCCTGTACCGCGACAATACCTGCCGGAACTGCCGCGTGAAGCAGCAGCAGAAACAGGTGCAGCGGCTGATTGAGCTTATCGGTCACTTTTGAGATGTGCAGCGAAAAAGTGATGAGAAAGACGAGTTTCAGAATCTCCGAGGGCTGAATCTGAATGAAGCCGAAGTCGATCCAGTTGACGTCGTCGGCGCCTTCTCTGCCGTAGCCGAGGCTCGTAAAGGTCAGCGCGACGAGCCCGAGCGCGGCGGGCGCATACAAAAACCAGAATTTCGCGAGCTTATGGTAATCAATCGAGGCGACGACGATACAGCCCGCCAGCCCGAGCAGCATTGAAATGAGCTGCACGATCCAGTCATTTGCATCGACCTCCTCGGTGATATGCAGCGTCCAGAGCGCACGCAGCAGCACGACGCTGGTAAAGGAGCACACGGTAATCATCAGCAGCAGCGGGATATCCAGCCGCCGGAAGATGCTCCGCCGTTCCTCCGAAGAATCATAGCGTATCAATTTGTTTCTCCTGCCTTCATGTTCGTTTCTTTTTTATTATCTGTCTCCCCGGGGCGAATATGCGCCGGGCTGAATATGTTATTTTCCGTTTCCGGTCTGCCAGTATTTGCGGTCGAGCGTGCGGTACTGCACCGCTTCGGCGATATGCGGCGTGTCGATGACCTCGGCTTTCTGCATATCGGCGGCAGTCCGGGCGACCTTGAGCAGCCGGTCATAGGCTCTTGCGGAGAGCCCGAGCTTTTCAAAGACGGCTTTGAGCGTTGCCTTTGCGCGGTCTGTCATCGGACAGAACTGCGCGAGCTTGTCCGGCGTGATGCGGGCATTGCAGGTGATATCGGTTCCGGCGAAGCGTTCGGTCTGAATGCTTCGCGCCGCGAGGACGCGCTTGCGGATCTCGGCGCTGGGCTCCTCTTTTTTGGCAGAGGAGAGATCGTCGAATGTGACCGGTGCCGCTTCAATATGCAGATCAAAGCGGTCGAGCAGCGGCCCGGAGATGCGGTTGAGATAGAGCGCTGCGGCGCGCTGTCCGCAGGTACACGGGCGCGTCGGGTGCCCGAGATATCCGCAGGGACAGGGATTCATCGCGGCAATCAGCATGATCGAGCAGGGATATTTTATGGTACCGGCGGCGCGGGAGATTGTGACCTCGCGGTCTTCGAGCGGCTGCCGGAGAATCTCCAGTGTTCTGCGGTCAAATTCCGCAAGCTCATCGAGAAAGAGCAGCCCGTTGTGGGCAAGCGAAATCTCGCCCGGATGCGGGATTGTACCGCCGCCGGCGAGTCCTGCGGAGGATATTGTATGGTGCGGGGAGCGGAACGGTCTTGCCGTCACGAGCGGATGCTTTGCATCGAGCAGCCCCGCGACCGAATGAATCATCGTCGTTTCAATGGATTCTGCAAAGGTCAGCTCCGGCAGAATCCCCGGCATACGCTTTGCAAGCATACTCTTGCCGCTGCCGGGCGGCCCGATCAGCAGCGCATTGTGTCCGCCTGCTGCGGCGAGCTCCAGCGCGTGTTTTGCGGCATTCTGCCCGTGAACATCGGCAAAATCCGGCACCTGCATCTGCGCGACCTGCTCAAGCCCGATATGTGCCATCGGCTCCAGCGGCTTATCGCCTTCGAGATGTGCCAGCAGATCCTTTGCATTCGGGACGCCGTATACGGTCATCCCCTCGACGACCGCCGCCTCCCGCGCATTGTCCGCCGGGACATAAACCGTCGTAATGCCGTGCTTTTGTGCGGTCAGTACCATCGGCAGGACACCGTTGACCGGACGGATATCGCCGTTGAGCGAAACCTCTCCGATTACGGCAGCATCGGCGGGAAGCTGCACTCTGCCGAGTGCTGCCAAGATTGCGGTAAAGATCGCGAGATCGTGCATACTGCCGTTCTTGCGCCTGTCGGCGGGCGCGAGGTTGACGATGCAGTTGCTTGTCGGGAACAGGATGCCGCAGGTATGCAGCGCGGATTTAATCCGCTCACGGCTCTCCTGAACGGCGGCATCAGCCAGCCCGACAATTTCAAAGCGGGGCAGCCCCTTGCTGACTGAAATCTCCGCTTCAACGGGGAATGCATTGAGCCCGAACAGCCCCATACTGTTGATTTTTGCAAACAAGCTGCGCCGCCTCCTTTTGCTGTCGTTTTTTTTATTTATCCTGTTCTCTTGCGCGTTTCATTGCGGCGAGGCGCGCCCGGACTTCCTCGGGCGTCGGAAGCAGCTCCTCATGCGGCTGATACAGCCTTTTTCCGGCAGATAAGCCTGTATCGCTGTCCGAGAGCATATCCTCGACGACCGGCAGCGGCGGCTGCTGCGGCTGCGCGGCAGGTATGACCGGATCCGGCATCTGCACCGGATCGGGCGTCCCGAATGCTTCGAGCACAGGCGGTTTTTCATCAGGAACGGCAGGCGGTGTATACTGCACCTGCTGTGTTGCCAGAGAGATCGGGCCGAGCTTCGGCGGTGCCTGCCCCGGCACGCGGTTTGCATACATCTCGCTGAGTGCGACCGGCGCTTCCGGCAGCGTAACGGTCGGCTGCTGATGCGCTGTTTTTACAAAACCGCCGCCGACGGATTGCATTTCGTCCGAGGCTTGCTTTGCCCTTGCCCGCACGACTGCCGAAACCTCATATTCTGCGGGCGTATCTGCCTCTACGGAGAAGAGCGGATATCCCGGTTCTCCTTTCAGTTCGTCGTCATGATTGCAGAGAATCTGCGCCCAAAGATGAACGGAAAGGCTCAGCGCGAGCAGTCCGATGCTCAGTGCGGAGAGGGCGATTTTAGAGCCCATCAGCAGCAGCACGATGCAGACGCTGTAAATCCCGATTGCAATCAGGCTCGGGAGACGCTTGCGCTGTGCGGTCAGCGAGCCGAGGATAAAGGTCACGACAGCAAAAATGATCTGCATGACGCCCGTGCTCATCGCGGTGAAAAACTTTGTTGCGCCTTTGACGGATAATGTAGACTGTGCGCCGATGAAGAACGAGGAACCGAACCACATGGCGGACAGCGCGACAATGAACCAGAAAAACAGCCGGAACTGCCGCTTCAGCTCTGTCATTTTACAGCGGTTATCCGCATACATCCTCTGAAGCTCAGGAGACATTGCCATAGCCGATTTCCCCTCCTCAGTGTTTCTTTCTGCGCTTTTTCTGCGGATTTGCGCTGCGTGTTTCTGCGGATTCCGCCGCCTTCGGTGCGCTCTTCGGTGCATCCTTCGGTGCATTCTGCGGTGCTGCGGTGTCCTGCGTCAGCGCGCTTGCACGCTTGGCAGCCTCTGCGAGCAGCGCCTTTGCCTTTGCTTCTGCTTCGGCGAGGATTGCCTCGGCCTCTGCCTTTGCATCCTGCTGCGGCTCGATCTCCAATGGCGGGATTTCGGCGGGTGCGGCTTCCTGTGCGGGCTCTGTTTTCTTCCGCCGCTTCTGATCGGCGGCGACGGCGTCAAGGGATGCAATCGCGGTTCTTGCCTGTCGCGCATCCTTCACCTCGTCAAGGCGCTTTTGCAGCTCTGCGGCGAGCTCCTTGCCCTTATCGGAATCTGCCGGCTCCTCTGCGGCGAAAGAAGACTTCTTCTTTTTTCTGCGGAGGGAATAGTCCGTGGTAAACAGCGTGGATTTCGTGCGCTGCTCGCCCTTGTGCGCAAGCAATGTCTGGATTACAATATCGGATTTGGAAATATCGAATTTCTCCTGAAATTCCGGGTAGCCCTCCATCTCCGAGAGCGCCTGCTCATGCCGCATCTCACGGAGCGAGAAGAAATAGAACACCGCGCCGACAATTCCGACGAGCGCCGAGAGATAATCGCCCTTGATGATGCCGAAGACGGTGATTGCGGCATACCATGTTTCGAGAATGATGTTCAGCGAGTGGAAATTCGCCCATGCCAGATAGCCGAGCACAATGATAATCATGCCGAACAGAATCTGGAAAATGCCGCCCGCCAGAAAAGCGCCGCCCTCGGCGATTTTGTTGTCGGACTGCACATTTGCATACTGTGTGCTCAGGATGCCGAAGCCCGCGATATACTTGCGGAAGACCGCAAGGAAGCAGACCACGATGCACAGCCCGAAGTTCACGACGAAGGTGCGGCGGTGCGTCTGTTCAATGTCATGCATCTGCATACGGCAGTATTCGTAGTGGGATTCGTTCTTTTCAAAATGAACGATCTGCGGCTTTTCGTCCTCAAAGGGATTCCGGATCTGATTCTCCATAGCGGTTCTCCTGCCTTTCTGTATCGGAATTACATCGGTTTCAGCGTATCGTCGCTGCTGTCTGCGGGAAGCAGATCTTCGAGACTGTCCATGACGCCCGGCTGATAGCGCTGCTGCGATTCGTAAACGTGCGCCTGTGCAAAGCGGTCCTTGTAGCCGGAGGGCACGGCGGGGATCGGTTCGCTGCTGCCGTCGAGCAGATCATCCATTTCGCCGCTGCCGATATTCTGCGCCTCTGCCGCTGCGCGGACACCGGCTTCGACTGCGCGGTTTTCGGCGCAGCGTTCATATGCCTTTTCGCGCTGCTTCCATTCCTCAAAGCCGATTTCAAACAGCGGGAAGCCCTCTTCCTGCGAAAGTTTGTACCACAGGAAATCCGTCACGCAGGTGACGCCGATGATGATAAAGAGCGCTAAACTGAACATGATGACACCGGAACACTGGAGAAACACCATCAGCAGTGCAATGGCGATACTGAACCGGATGTCTTTTTTGTAGATTGCCCAGACGGTACCGAGCACGCAGATAATGCCTGCGAAGCAGACTGCGATAATCGCGAGCGAGAACGAGGTCAGTGCGGCAATCAGCACAAGCACCAGATCCCGCAGCGCAAATACCCCGAACAAGATTGCACCCCACATACAGAAATCGAAAATTTTATCGTATGCCCGTTTCTTCTGCCGGAGCTTTGAATAGCGCGCCTCGCGTGCTTCATCCGTATAAATGCTTGCCAATGGTCATGCCCTCCCTTGCAGTTGTCTCTCTGTGTGTTTCGTTTGGTCCCCCCGAAAGGCGATAGCTCTTACTATTATAGCACATATTTCGGAAAAAGTAAATCCCGCTGCACATTTTTTACCGAATTCCGCGGCACCGGATTTTCCCGAAACCGTCGCCTGCAAAATGCGCCAAAAAAGCCGCGCTGCGGGATATCGCAGTACGGCAGGATTCACAAATATTTTCGCAGATGCTTGACAAAAAAGCAGGATCGTACTATAATAGTAGAATGCCACATTATGGCAAAGCGGCTTTTCTCCGCGTAATAGTATAACACAGAATCCGTCCGTTGTCAAGCCCCCTGCACAGAGAAATTTTTTCTGCGGCGGAAACGGACGCGGGATTCTGCGGAGCCCGATACAAAGGACAGGAGGTTTTTGCCCATGAGCCCCAAAATCAATCCGGATGTGCAGACACAGGTCGCGGTCAAGGATGTGCGGGTCGGAAAAAACACGCGTAAGAGCTTCGGCAAGATCGAAGAGGTCTTGCAGATGCCGAACCTCATCGAGGTTCAGAAGAAATCCTACGAGTGGTTTTTGACCGAAGGCCTGCGCGAGGTCTTCCGCGACGTTGCTGCGATTACCGACTTCAACGGTAATTTGCAGCTCAGCTTCATTGACTACCGCATTGATGACACCCCGAAGTATACCATTGCCGAGTGCAAGGAACGCGATGCAACATACGCCGCCCCGCTGCGCGTCAAGGCAAGACTGTGGAATCAGGAGACCGACGAGGTCACCAGCAGTGAAATCTACATGGGCGATATGCCTCTGATGACAGAGAGCGGCACGTTCGTGATTAACGGCGCAGAGCGCGTCATTGTCTCGCAGCTCGTGCGTTCTCCGGGCGTGTATTACAGCTTTACCCGCGATAAATCCGGTAAAACGCTGTATACCACGACCGTCATCCCGAACCGCGGCGCATGGCTGGAGTACGAAATGGACTCCAATGACGTGATTTCGGTCAAGATCGACAAGAACAGAAAAATCCCGATCACGAAGTTCATCCGCGCACTCGGTCTGGGTACCAATCAGGAGATCTATGACCTCTTCGGCGACGATCCCCGCTTAAAGGCAACCATCGAGCAGAAGGAGGAGGGCATCACTGAGGACGCGGAGAAGAACATCAATGATGCGCTGCTCGAAGTATACAAAAAGCTCCGTCCGGGCGACCCGGCAACGGTCGAGGCTGCCCGCACGCTGATGAACAACCTGTTCTTTGACCCGAAGCGCTATGACCTCTGCCGCTTCGGAAGATATAAGTATAACAAGAAGCTCGGCATCGGCTCCCGTCTGCTCGATCAGATTCTTTCGAGACCGGTCGTCAGCTTCATGACCGGCGAGCTGATCGCAGACGCCGGCACTAAGGTCACAAAGGAGCTTGCAGCGCAGATCGAGCAGGCAGGCGTCTATGAGGCGTATGTCCGCGCAGAGGTTCGCGAAACCCATGTTGACGAGAAAAAGCATGAGCTGATCTCCGAATATGTCGAGCGCGAGGTCAAGGTGCTCGGCAGCGGCATGATCGACATTACCCCGTATGCCGCAGCCGTGATTGACGGCTTCGATGCCGCAGAGTACGGCATCAACGAGAAGGTCTCCGCACGCGTGCTCAGAGAGATTCTGGAGGAAGCGGACGGCGATGCGGAAGCGCTCGGCAATGCAATCCGCACCAACAAGGATCTGCTTGTCCCGAAGCATATCGTCCGCGACGATATCTTTGCCACAATCAACTATTTCTGCAATCTTTGTGACGGTATCGGCTATACCGACGATATCGACCACCTCGGCAACCGCCGTATCCGTTCGGTCGGCGAGCTGCTGCAAAATCAGTTCCGCATCGGCTTTGCGCGTATGGAGCGCGTCATTCGCGAGCGCATGAGCCTGCAGGCGCAGGATGCGGAAACGCTGACCCCGCAGACGCTGGTCAATATCCGCCCGATTACCGCGGCGATCAAGGAATTCTTCGGTTCCTCTCCGCTGTCGCAGTTCATGGATCAGAACAACCCGCTCGCAGAGCTGACGCATAAGCGCCGCCTCTCTGCACTGGGCCCGGGCGGTCTGACCAGAGACCGCGCAGGCTTCGAGGTGCGTGACGTTCACTATTCGCACTACGGCAGAATGTGCCCGATTGAGACGCCGGAAGGTCCGAACATCGGTCTGATTTCCTATCTCGCATCCTTTGCGAAAATCAATATCTACGGCTTCATCGAAGCCCCGTACCGCCGCGTCGATAAGGAAACCGGCGTCGTGACCGACGAGGTTGTCTATATGACGGCGGACGTCGAGGACACTTACTACGTCGCACAGGCGAACGAGCCGCTGACAGAAGACGGCAAATTCGCGAGAAAGCGCGTTACCGCACGCCACCGCGACCAGATCCTCGAATGCGATCCTTCGCTGATCGACTTCATGGATGTGTCGCCGAAGATGGTCGTTTCCGTTGCGACGGCAATGATTCCGTTCCTCGAAAACGATGACGCAAACCGTGCGCTGATGGGCTCGAACATGCAGCGGCAGGCAGTCCCGCTCCTCAAAACCGAGCGCCCGTTCGTCGGCACCGGTATGGAGTACAAGGCGGCGGTCGATTCCGGCGTCTGCGTGCTCGCGAAGGAAGCCGGTACGGTCGTCGATGTCAGCGCGGATGCGATTACCGTGAAGTTCGGCCCGCGTGAGGACGATCTGCACACCTATCAGCTTACCAAGTTCAAGCGCAGCAACCAGGGCACCTGCGTCAACCAGCGCCCGATCGTCAACATCGGCGATCAGGTTGAGGAGGGGCAGGTCATTGCGGACGGCCCCGCAACCTGCGACGGCGAAATCTCCCTCGGCAAGAATGCCCTGATCGGCTTCATGACATGGGAAGGCTATAACTATGAGGACGCGGTTCTGCTGAATGAGCGTCTTGTGCGCGAGGATGTCTTTACCTCGGTTCATATTGAAGAGTATGAGCTCGAATGCCGTGATACCAAGCTCGGCGCCGAGGAAATTACCCGCGATATCCCGAATGTCGGCGAGGATGCGCTGAAGGATCTCGACGAGAACGGCATTATCCGCATCGGCGCAGAGGTGCATTCCGGCGATATTCTGGTCGGTAAGGTTACCCCGAAGGGCGAAACCGAGCTGACTGCCGAGGAGCGCCTGCTCCGCGCAATCTTCGGCGAGAAGGCACGCGAAGTGCGCGACAATTCGCTGAAGGTGCCGCACGGCGAATCCGGTATCGTGGTCGATGTCAAGATCTTTGACCGCGAAAACTGCGATGAGCTCGGCCCGGGCGTCAACCAGATTGTCCGCTGCTATATCGCACAGAAGCGTAAAATCTCCGTCGGCGACAAGATGGCGGGCCGCCACGGAAACAAGGGCGTTGTTTCCCGTATTCTTCCGGAAGAGGATATGCCGTTCCTGGAAGACGGTACCCCGCTCGATATCTGCCTGAACCCGCTCGGCGTTCCGTCCCGTATGAACATCGGACAGGTGCTTGAGGTTCACCTCGGCATGGCGGCAAAGGCACTGGGCTGGCACATCATGACACCGGTCTTTGACGGCGCACATGAGGACGATATCCGCAAATGCTTCCGCCTTGCACAGGAGCGCAATGACGAGAAGAACGCCAACAAAACCGAGGAAACCTTCACCCTCAGCCCGATGGACAAGGTCATTGATACGACCTCGATTCCGCTCTCTGAGGACGGAAAGTTCACGGTCTATGACGGCAGAACCGGTGAGAAGTTCGATAACCGCGTCACCGTCGGCTATATGTATTATCTGAAGCTCCACCACCTCGTTGACGATAAGATCCACGCCCGTTCCGTCGGTCCGTATTCGCTGGTCACCCAGCAGCCGCTCGGCGGTAAGGCGCAGTTCGGCGGTCAGCGCTTCGGAGAAATGGAAGTCTGGGCGCTCGAAGCTTACGGCGCTGCCTATACGCTTCAGGAGATCCTGACCGTCAAGTCCGACGATACCACAGGACGCGTCAACACCTATGAGGCAATCGTCAAGGGTCAGAATGTCCCGAAGCCGGGTATTCCGGAGAGCTTTAAGGTTCTGATTAAGGAAATGCAGTCCCTCGGACTCGATGTCCGCGTGCTGGACGAGGATCAGCAGGAGATCGACCTGAAGCAGAGCTTCGACGATGATCTGCCGCCGCAGGGCAGCACGGAATTCGCAGACGAAAATACTGCGGATACCACCCATTATGAGTCGGATGACATGGGCGCTGCCGGCTTCGGTACCGCAATGTACGGCGAGGATACCGAAACCCATGAAATTGAGCACGGCGCCGATGATATTGAGGATGAGGAAGACGAATTCGGCTATGACGAAGAGCCGGATGATGCGGAGGCATATTCCGAAACAGCAGACGATTTCTACGATGCGGATGAGGAAATGTAATGCACGGAGCGCAGGCGGGCAGCGCGGTTCTGCCCTGCCCCCTGCATACCCGTTAAACCGGATGATACAGATTAGGAGGGAATGTTTTGGAATTCACCACCTTTGATTCCATTAAGATCGGTCTTGCTTCGCCGGAGCAGATCCTGAAGTGGAGCTACGGCAAGGTCGAACGCCCGGAAACAATCAATTACCGCACACAGAAGCCCGAAAAGGGCGGCCTGTTCTGCGAAAAAATCTTCGGACCGACGAAGGACTGGGAGTGCTACTGCGGAAAGTTCAAGAAGGTTCGCTTTAAGGGCAAGGTCTGCCCGAACTGCGGCGTTGAGATTACCCGCGCAAAGGTTCGCCGCGAGCGTATGGGCCATATTGAGCTCGCTGCGCCGGTTGCACATATCTGGTACTTTAAGGGTACGCCTGCCTGCATCCGTCAGGTGCTCGGCGATATCTCCCAGAAGGATCTCGAAGCAGTCATCTATTTCACAAAGTATATTGTCACCGACCCCGGTGAGCCGGATCCGGTTCATGAGGGACAGTATGTGACCGGCCTCCTCAAGCAGCAGACGCTGACCGAGGAGGAATATACCGCGGCAATGGCAAAGAACCCCGGCGGATTCAAGGCGGAGATCGGTGCCAGTGCGATTCTGCATCTGCTTCAGGAATACAGCCAGGACCGCTACGACAAGTTCCGCGACAAACTGATTGCGGAGGGAAAGCTCAATCTTGAACCCGATGAACTCGAAGCCTGCAAGAACTGTGAGCTCGGCAAAAACTGCCGCGAGTGCTCCTTCTGCGTCGGTGCAGAGGACGAGGAGTGGCAGAATAACCTCGTGATGGCGTGCGAACAGCTCAAGGGCGAGGTGCGCAAGCTCGATGAGAAATCGACTGTACGCCCGACCTCCCAGAAGAGCCAGAAGCGCGGCAAGCTGCTCAAGCGCCTCGAAATCCTGGAGGCATTCCGTCAGTCCGGCAACCGCCCGGAGTGGATGGTTATGACAATTTTGCCGGTGATTCCGCCCGATATCCGCCCGATGGTCATGCTCGACGGCGGCAGATATGCTACCTCTGACCTCAATGACCTCTACCGCAGAGTCATCAACCGAAACAACCGCCTGGAGCGGATGCTTCAGCTCAATGCACCGAGCATCATTGTCCGCAATGAAGCGCGTATGCTTCAGGAGGCTGTCGATGCGCTGATCGACAACGGCAGACACGGCAAGGATGTCACCGGTCCGAATAACAGAAAGCTCAAATCCCTGTCCGATATCCTCAAGGGCAAGCAGGGACGTTTCCGCCAGAACCTGCTCGGTAAGCGTGTTGACTATTCCGGCCGTTCCGTTATCGTCGTCGGCCCGGAGCTGAAAATGTATCAGTGCGGTCTGCCGAAGGAAATGGCACTGGAGCTCTTTAAGCCGTTTATCTTAAAGCGTCTTGTCGATATGGGCAAGATTCAGAATATCAAGAGCGCCCGCAAGAAGGTTGACCGCCCGGATGACGATGTCTGGGATGCACTTGAGCACGTCATTCGCGATCATCCGGTTCTGCTGAACCGTGCGCCTACCCTGCACCGTCTGGGCATTCAGGCATTTGAGCCGGTGCTCGTCGAGGGCAGAGCCGTCAAGCTGCATCCGCTGGTCTGTACTGCGTTCAATGCGGACTTCGACGGCGACCAGATGGCTGTTCACCTCCCGCTTTCCGCAGAGGCACAGGCTGAGGCGCGCTTCCTGATGCTTGCGGCTAATAACCTGCTCAAGCCCTCCGACGGTAAGCCGGTTGCAGTTCCGACGCAGGACATGGTGCTCGGCTCCTATTACCTGACGATGGTCAAGGACGGTGAGCCCGGTGAGGGCAAGGTCTTCCGCGACGTCGATGAGGCAATGATGGCATACGATGAGCACGATATCACGCTGCACTCCAAGATCAAGGTGCGCATCACCAAGGAAATCAACGGCAAAAAGGTCTCCCGCATCATCGACTGCACCGTCGGCAGACTGATCTTCAACGAGATCATTCCGCAGAACCTCGGCTTTGTCAACCGCAGCGATCCGGAGCACGAATTCGATCTGGAAATCACAGAGGTTGTCAAGAAGGGCGTTCTCTCGAAGATTATTGACAAGTGCATCAAGGTTCACGGCGTTACCATGACCGCTGAGGTGCTCGACCGCATCAAGGCGCTCGGCTATAAGTATTCGACCAAGTCCGGTCTGACCGTCGCCGTCATCGACGCGGTCATTCCGCCGCAGAAGAAGGAAATTCTTGCCGATGCGGATGCAAAGGTCGATGCGCTGAATGAGCAGTATCAGTACGGCTATATCTCGAATGAGGTGCGCTATGAGAAGGTCTGCTCGATCTGGCAGAGCGCAACCGACCAGATCACCGAAGCACTCGAAAACAACTTCGACCCGTTCAACCCGATCAACATTATGGCGGACTCCGGCGCCCGTGGTTCGATTAACCAGATCCGTCAGCTCGCCGGTATGCGCGGACTGATCGCGAACACCTCCGGTGCGACGATCGAAATTCCGGTTCGTTCCAATTACCGTGAAGGTCTGAACATTTCCGAATACTTCATCTCCTCCCGAGGCGCCCGTAAGGGTCTGGCTGATACCGCGCTCCGTACTGCGGACTCCGGTTATCTGACCCGCCGTCTCGTCGATGTTTCGCAGGATGTCATCATCCGCGAGGTGGACTGCGGCTCCAATGAGGGTATTGAGGTTTACTGCATCAACGACGGTCAGCGTGACCTCGAAACCTTGCAGGAGCGTCTCGTCGGCAGATATCTCGTCGAGGATCTGCGCGATGAAAAGTCTGAGCTGTTTATCCCGAAGACCCGCGCAATGACAACCGCGGATGCACAGCGCATTGTCGATGCGGGCATCACCCATGTCACGATCCGTTCGGTGCTCGGCTGTAAAGCACGCAAGGGCGTCTGCGCAAAGTGCTACGGCGTCAACCTCGCAAACGGCAATCTCGTCTCCGTCGGTGAAGCGGTCGGTATCATCGCCGCACAGTCGATCGGTGAGCCGGGTACTCAGCTCACGATGCGTACCTTCCATACGGGCGGTATCGCAAACGCAGAGGATATCACACAGGGTCTGCCGCGTGTTGAGGAGCTGTTTGAATCCAGAAGACCGAAGAACGGCGCAATTCTCGCAAAGTCCTCCGGTACGGTCAGCCTGACCGAGGATAACGGCATCAAGACCGTCATCATTCACGACGAGGAGACCAATACCGATTCTACGCCGTATACGATTCCGTATAACTATCACATGGTCGTCAAGGACGGCGATACGGTCAAGCGCGGCGGCAGACTGACCACCGGTTCCATTTATCCGATGGATCTGCTTGATATTCTCGGTGTGCAGGCGGTTCAGAACTATATCATCGAGGAAATTCAGTTCGCCTACCGTCAGCAGGGCGTCGGCATCAACGACAAGCACATCGAGGTCATTGTCCGTCAGATGATGCGGAAGGTGCTCGTCGCCGATCCGGGCAGCAGCTATCTGCTTCCGGAGGCTATGGTCGATAAGCGTGAGGTCGAGGAGATCAATGCACAGCTTCAGGCACGCATTGACGCCGGCGAAACCGATGTGCGGCTCGTGACGACCCGTCCGTCGCTGCTCGGTATCACAAAGGCTTCCTCTTCTTCCGAGAGCTTTATGTCTGCGGCATCCTTCCAGGAGACCGCGAAGGCACTGACCGATGCGGCAATCAACGGCAAGAGCGATTATCTGCTCGGCCTGAAGGAAAATGTCATCATCGGCAAGCTGATTCCTGCCGGCACCGGCATGGCGCTGTATAATAATGTGCAGGTTGTCCGTGCGGACGGATACCCGGCAGATATTCCGCAGCAGTATTGATTCACATGAACATGGGCGCTTCCCGAAAGGGGAGCGCCCATGTTTGTAGAAAAAGGTATCGCTTCGCGATGATTGAAATTGGGCTCCGCCCAAACCCGCCAAAGGGACATTGTCCCTTTGGAATCCCATTATAAGCACAATGAAAGAAAATGCGTGATTTTTCCTTTTCTTCTATAAAATGGGATTCTTAAGGGATAGTATCCCTTAAGCGGGGGTATGGGGGCTCGATGTTTGCGCAGCAAACTCGACACAGCGAAGCGAGGGGCGTCCCCATTTTGAATCCGTCGGAGACACTTTTATTCAGCCTCGGATTCAACAAGCGGAGTCTTGCGTTAAACAATGCACAATCCGACATTCCATGATACAAAAGATAATTGAAAATAACCTTAAATTATGCTAAAATAAATTGAGGTATGCTGTCAAATGCGCAGAATGCCAAAATTGAAATTTGCGCTTTTTACATCGAATGAGGGGGAAATCATCATGAAAAAGCAATCACTGCGGCGCGGGCTCTCTGCGCTTGCTGCACTGACTGTGTTCTGTACGGCTGTACCGGCAGCCGGCGCTCCGGCAGCGGCAGCGACAAAGGACATCTCCGATACCATGTACTGGGATACGCTCCGCATCGGCGGCGGCGGTTTTGTCTCCGGCATTGTAACGGGTAAACGCGAAATGTATGCGCGGACGGACGTCGGCGGCGCGTACAAGTATAACTACACGACCGAAAAATGGGAGCAGCTGCTCGGCTTTTTGTCGGATGCGGATCGCGGTCTGCTCTCCGTTGACGCAATGGCGATTGACCCGACCGATGACAATACCGTCTATTTCCTGTGCGGCTGTGCGTATTTTTCTGATGCGCGAACCGTAATCTTCAAGACGACCGACGGCGGCAAAACCTTTACGCAGTCGGATGTCACCGACATGATTCAGGTCCACGGAAACGGTGACGGCAGACAGTTCGGCGAGGCGATTGCTGTCGATCCGGACAATCCCAAGACAATCTACTGCGGCGGCGATGTCTGCGCGGGAGACTCCTGCCTGATTAAATCTACCGACGGCGGCAAGACATGGGCACCGGTCGAGGGTTATGCAAAACTCGGCTTTTTTGAAAATACGGTTATCTGGCCGACATGGACAGACCATGCTGTTCATGCACTCACGTCAGACGAGTACAATCACCAGAACGGCGTTTCTACTGTCAAGATCCTCGGCGGCAAGGTTTATGTCGGAACGACATTCGCCGGTAAGGCAAACGTACATGTAGCCGATGTGAAAAAAGACGAATTTACGGTTCTTTCAAAGGATCTTCCTACAAGCGTCATGCCCTCCCGCATCAATTCCGATGCAAACGGCAACCTGCTGATTTCCTATATGGCAGGCGCAGCATTTGCGGGCGGCTCCGGCGGTGCATACCGCTATTCGCCGAAGACCGGCACCGTGACACAGATCTTTGAAAACACCCGCGGCTTCGGTTCCGTCTGGGCGGATCCGGAGAATCCGGATCACCTGTATGCAGGTACCTGCGGCAAGTGGGAATCCCAGCTCTGGGGCGAATGGACCGACGAGCACGGCGCTGTCTGGGGCGATCAGTATTACCGCTCAATGGACGGCGGCAAAACATGGCTGAACATCACACCGGGTCTGAATAACGGCTGGGGTACGCCGCTTGTTGCGGATTATCTTCAGGACGGCGGCTATGAGTGGATCCGCGAAAAGGCAATCCACTGGTCCGGCACGGTTGTCACCGATCCGCGCAATCATAACAGAGCATTTATCACCTCCGGAAACGGCGTGTTCCTCTGCAACAATGTCTGGAGTGAGGATGAGAATAAGCTCCCGACTTATGAGTTCCACCCGGACGGCATCGAAGAAGTAGTGGCGCTGGATTTCGTCAGCACGGCGGACGGGCTTGATCTTTCCGCAATCGGCGACTACGACGGTTTTGTTCACAAGGCAGCCGACCAGATCGGCTTGCAGTATCAGCCGAATATCGGCAGTACCTCCGCAATTGCGGTCTGCCCGCAGAATACGGATGTCTGGATGCGCATTGCCGAGAACGAGGGCGGCGGCTACTATACGCTCGACCGCGGCAAAACATGGACTGCCATGACGGTCGCAAAAACCGGCGGCAAGGCGGCAATCGCACAGATCGGTACCGGAAAATACCGCTTCTTTAACACCGGCAAGGATGACGGCAATGTCTCTTACAGCGACGATTTCGGCAAAACATGGAATAAGTGCGAAGGCATTCCCTCGCAGTACGGCTCAAAGCCGACCATGCTGCTGATTGAACCGGATGACCCGAATACGGTTTATGCATATGCAACCTATTACAATTCCTCGTGGGGATACTCGAAGCCGGAACCGACTGCGGAGGATGCACAGTATAAATTCTGCGTCAGCACAGACGGCGGCAAGACCTTCTCCTCGACGGATGTCTGTATGTACGATATCTGCGACAGCGCCGGACGCATCGGCTATCTCGGCAAGGGCGAGCTGATTCTCGGCGGCGGCTGGTATGGCGCATACCGCGCTTCCGTCAAGAGCGGCAAGGCGACAATCACCAAGCTCGACAGCGTATACTACTGCAAAACGCTCGGCTACGGCGCACCGGAAAAGAAGGGCGGCATCAACACCGTGTTCATGTACGGAAAACCGCAGGAGAGCGACCCGGAGGGCATTTACCGCTCGACGGACGGCGGCGAAACATGGGTCTGCATCAATAAGTCACATCTCTACGGCGGCACCGGAAACGGCAATTTCCTCGTCGGCGATATGTCGGAATACGGCAAGGTGTATATGTCAACGGTCGGCTGCGGCATTGTCTACGGTCAGATTGACGACGGCTCGCATCCGATTACAACGCCGGAAACCACGACGACAGAAGCACCCGATACCGATGTGCTCTGGGGCGATGCCGACTGCAACAAGTCGGTCGATGTTCTGGATGCGGTTATGCTGGCGCGTGTTGCGGCTGAGGATACTGAAACCGGCATCACCGATCAGGGCAAGAAAAATGCGGATGTAACGCATGATGACGCGATCAAAACCGATGACCTCGGCAAGCTGCTGAAGTATCTCGCGGGACTGATTCAAGAGTCTGATCTTGCAAAAAAATAAGAGTTGGCAGTGCCGGCGGGCAGTGCCCGGTCGGCAGTGCCGACAGCCGATACAGCAAAGCACCGGCGGGCAGTGCCCGCTGCCGATTTAGCTTCGCGCCGTCTGAGCGAACCGTTCTATCCCGGCTTCTTTCTCGCCTATTAGTTTCTCGGAATAAAAGGCGAGCGAATTAGAGGGATAGGGGGATCAGGAAAGCGGGGGCGCATGTTTTGTGAAACAAAACTGCGCAGTTTCGCAAAGCGAAACATGTGCGGGCGGCGAAAACCTAAAGGGGGAAAGGGGGATAAGCAAACGAAGTTTGCGCTTTCCCCTTTCCCTCTTTGGGTTGTCACCCCCGTACCGAGGATGAAAAGCGCAAATCGGAATAAAATATGAGCGGACAATGCCCGGCGGGCAGAGCCCGGTCGGCAGTGCCGACAGCCGATACAGCAAAGCACCGGCGGGCAGTGCCCGCTGCCGATTTAGCTTCGCGCCGTCTGAGCGAACTGTTCTATCCCGGCTTTTTCTCGCCTGTTGGCTTGGGGGATATAGGGCTGCATTGATATGATTATGAAACCGGCAGCAGGGCAAAAAAATCGCTCTGCTGCCGGGTTTTGTTTATGGTATACTAAAATTGTTCTTTTATTTAGCTATTTTGCGGATTGACTTTTGATGCAGCGTGCAGTATAATATACATAAGAGTATCATGGGGATATTCTGCGGCTTTACGGTATTGAGGAGGGTTTATTATGAAAAAAACAAAACTGCTCGCAGTCCTCAGCGCGGCAATGCTCGGCTGCTGCGCAATGGGAGGCACCGCCTTTGCCGAGGTTGCAGAGCCGGTTGATGATTCGCAGTATCAGCTCGGCGATATCAACCTTGACGGGGAAGTTGATGTGGATGATGCGCAATATGCACAAACAATCTTTACGCAGATGTTGGCATGCCATGATGTCATAGCAAAGGGTTGGTATACGGAAGAACAGATTGCGCTTGGAAATGTTGACGGAAAATATCTTGATACGGGTGATGGCTGGCTTTTGCCTGTTGATGTTGAAGATGCTCAGTTGATTCTGATGTATTACACAGATAAACTGGCTCAGAAGATCGGACAGCAAGCAGCGGATGAATATATCATAAAGAAAATGAGAGAATGGTTAAATAATCCGATACCCAGAGAAATATGAAAGAGGCTTAAATATTCTGTAACATATACTACTTATGACACAAACCCGTGAATCACAACTCCCGCGCTGCAAGAAACCGCAGCGCGGGATTTTTTCACGCTCTCCCATTGCAATTTCAGATAAAATGTGCTATAATCATGTAAACAATCATACTGTAAAAAGATTGCACGGAAAGAAAGGACGGATACACTGAATATGGAAACCGACGGCGACCGATTATGGATGACGATTGCGCTGCTTGCACTGATTGCGCTGCTGAGAGCGTGGTATACGGCGTGCGAGACGGCTCTGACGGAGATCAATGACGCAGTTGCGCACGCCCGCGCTGCGGAGGATCCCGCATGGAAGCCGCTCGACAGGCTGATTGCCCGCCCGACGCAAATGCGCAGAACATTTGCAATGCACCGCATTTTTTCTGCGCTGCTGACGGGAATGCTGCTATATGTGCTGGTCGGGCGGATGCTTGCGGCGAAGCTGCGCTTTCAGGGCGGCGGATTCCTTGCCGCGCTGATCCTGACGGTCGGGCTGACGCTGGCGCTCGCTGTGCTGACCGATCTGTTCCCGAAGCGGATTGCACTGCACCGGAGTGAGGCGTTCGCGAAATTCTGCGTGCCCTCGGTTCGGGTGCTGATCTGTGTGATGACGCCGCTGCGGGCGGCTGCTTCGGCGATGACAGCGCTCCTCTGCAAGCTCTGCGGGATTCCCTCCTCGGACGGTGCGGATATCGTGACCGAGGAGGAGATTCGGCTGCTGGTCGATGCGGGCAATGAAACCGGCGGCATCGAGGAAAGCCAGCGGGAAATGATTAACAATATTTTCTCGTTCGATGACGTCCCCGTATCGGATGTCATGACGCACCGGAAGGATATCACGGCGGTTCCGGCGGATGCGACGGCATCGGAGACTGCGAAAATCGCGATTCAGGAGGGATTTTCGCGAATCCCGGTCTATGAAAATCAGATCGACACAATTCTCGGCGTTGTGCTGGTAAAGGATCTGCTGCCGTTTGTCGGCAAGGCGGAGGACTGCAAGGTCAGCGGGCTGATGCGCGAGGCGCTGTTTGTGCCAGATTCGGCAAAGTGCAGAGATGTATTTCAGCAGATGCGCCGCGAAAAGTCGCAGCTCGCAATTGTGTCGGACGAATACGGCGGCACTGCGGGCATGGTGACAATGGAGGACTTGCTGGAGGAGATTGTCGGAAATATTCAGGATGAATATGACAATGAGGAAGCGGAAATCACAGAGATTTCGCAGGGTGTGTTTTCGATTGCCGGAAGCGCCGACCCGGAGGACATTCTGCCGCGTCTCGGCGTGAAATTTGAACCGGATGATGCGTATGATACAATGAGTGCATTTGTAGTGCATCTGCTCGGCAGAATTCCGGAGGAGGGCGAGCGCACTTCTGCGGAGCAGGACGGCGTGCGCTATACGCTGCTGTCGTATGAGGATAACTGGATCAGCCGGATTCAGGCGGAGCTGATCCCGCAAAAAGAAAAGCCTGCGGAAGAGGAGACGGTGCGAAGCTGATCGGAGAGGAGGTGCCGTATGCAGTCGCTGAGGGGAAGAATGACCGCGGTGATCGGTGCTGCGGCACTGATGATACTGATGATGATGGGCATGAGCGCACTCGCAAAGCGTGCCGGTAAGCCGAGAAACTATCGCGAACCGGACAGCTTTGCGGCGCTGCGGTACCCATACCGTCAGCTTGATGAACGCAGCCGGAAGCTCTATCTTGCGCTTTATAACGGCATCTCAAACTATGAGACGAAAATTATGCTGCCGGGTACTTACACGGCGGAGGAATACCGCCGCGTCTATCTGCTGCTGACGACACAGGAACCGGAGTTCTTTTATCTGGATTCGGTGTATGAAACTGCGGCTGAAATGCGGACGGCGGAGATGTTTTACGTCATGGCGCCCGAGGATGCGCGAATTAAGCGGAAGGAACTTGAAACGGCTGCGGATACTGTTCTGAATCAGGCAGGAGGACAGACGGAAATGCAGCGTTTGCTTGCAATTCACGACTGGATATGCAGGCAGTGCAGCTATGCGCAGGCGCCCCTTTCAGATACGGCATACGGCTGCATGGTCAACGGAACAGCGCGCTGTGAGGGCTACGCAAAGGCGTTTTTGTATATTGCGCGGCGTGCGGGGATCGAAGTGATGTGTGTGCCCGGGATGACCGACAAGGGCGAGGCGCATATCTGGAATATTGCCAAAGCGGACGGCGCATACTATAATTTTGATGTGACATGGGACGACGATTCGACCTATCAGGGCGTCACGACACATACCTGTTTTGCAGTTGCGGATTCGGTTTTCGGCGATCATAGGCCTGACCGGACGCTGCTCAGTCCGCCCGCCTGCACGGATTCTGCAAAGACATATTATCAGACACGGGGACTGGTTCTGGCGGATGCGGCGGGTCTGTCGGAACAATTGCGGCATTGGAACGGCATAGTGCCCGAGCGGATTATAGAGTTCCGCTGCTCCGATGCGGGCGTTTTTGAGCAGACAAAGAACCTGCTGCGGAGTGATCCGGCGGTGCATTTGGTGCTCGAATCTATCACAGGCGGCGTCAATACCCGGATTATAGCGGATGAAAAAAGGACGGTCGTGGTAATTTTGACATAACAAAAAGGCGGTATAACTGCAAATTTGTAGAAAAGGGAAAACCTCGGAAAACCGCTTGACAAAGGCACGGAAATATGATAAAATAGTCAAGTCGCCGCGAGAGCGGAAGACAAGCACAGCGGGAGTCGGCCCAAAAAACTTGAAAAAAGTTTTGAAAAGGGGTTGACAAACGGAAGAAAATGTGCTATAATAAATAAGCTGTCCGGTAGAACGGCAGCGACCCCGGCACCTTGAAAATTGAACAATGCAACCAAGAAAGAGAACCCTTGAAGATTCCGAATCTGCGGAAAGTGGAAGCGAAGAAACAGATTCAAGTCAAGGCGAGACTTAAAAAACGCGAACAAGAAGTAATTGCGAGTGAATCGTAATGACTGGGATTTAACGGTACCGGAAGGGGAGACCCGGAAGGGGCTGTTATATACAAACTTTATTAAGAGTTTGATCCTGGCTCAGGACGAACGCTGGCGGCACGCTTAACACATGCAAGTCGAACGGAGTTAAGGAGGAGCTTGCTTCACCTTAACTTAGT
>Ga0310691_10002454_pt1 | contig 24718 bp, 21 predicted proteins | sample 176DNAGHGlowgp2_FD_203887 | JGI IMG/M metagenome (GOLD analysis project Ga0310691, IMG submission 203887) | Sheep rumen microbial communities from Palmerston North, Manawatu-Wanganui, New Zealand - 1766 DNA GHGlow gp2 (v2) (version 2) | ecosystem: Host-associated > Mammals > Digestive system >...
TTCAAACAGGGACTGCATTGTGAATCCCTGTACCACGGAGGAGTATCCAACTCCAGCAAAGAGGCCTGCATACTCAGTGCTTTCCAAGGAAAAAATCCAGAAGACGCTGGGCATGAACCTTCCTGACTGGAAGGAAAGCCTTGGTACTTTCCTTAGGAGCGAGATGTTCAACAGGGAAATGATAAGGTAAAACAATAGCAGAAAGGTAGCCTCCCCTACTTTAGCGTGACAGCCTTGACAGAAAGCTTTTCGCAGGAAAGGATATCATTTGTGGCAAAGTCAATGCGGATTTTGTCACCGGCTTTTTTGTGGCAATCTTTTATATTGAATGTAAAGATATATTCACCGGCTACCGTATTCGTTATTTTAAGGGGGATGGATCCTTCGACGGCAATCTGAAGTTCTCCGTTTGGAGCAAGGATTTCCAAACGGATGTCCATAGAAGACGGGGAATCTGCCTCCAAGACAGCGAATGCAGACGCATTGGCATCCTTTACAAAGTTGCATTCACTTCCGTCTACCGTTTTTCCCTTCCAAGACTTGTTGTCAAATACGACGGTAGCGGGAGGCGTCTTGCAGAACATTTCCAGTTTCTGGGCTTTTGTCTCAGGCTTAACGACCCCCATAAAGTCAAGGTACTGGGCATGAACGTTTTTTGGATTTCCTTCCGCGCGAACAAGGCCTTTGTCTATCCAGATGCTTCTTTCGCATATTTCCTCAATCTGAGGCAAGGAATGGGAAACTATTACAATTGTCGTTCCCTGAGCCTTTATCTCCTTGAGGCGGTTAAAGCACTTCTGCTGGAAGGAGGCATCACCAACGGCAAGAATCTCGTCTATGAGCAAAATTTCTGCATCGACATTGATTGCTATGGCAAAAGCAAGCCTCATGTACATACCGGAAGAATAGGTTCGAACAGGATTGTCTATAAATTCCTGGAGTTCTGAGAATGCAATTATGTCTTCAACCTTCTTGTCTATTTCTTTTTTGGTAAGGCCGAATATTGCCGCATTTGTATAGATATTCTCACGTCCGCTCATGTCCGGATGAAAGCCAGCACCAAGTTCAATCAGGGCGGAAACCCTGCCCCTCATTTCGACGCTTCCAGAATCCGGATACATAATCTTTGTAAGGAGCTTGAGCGTGGTACTTTTTCCGCAGCCGTTATGGCCGACAAGGCCTATAGCCTCACCCTTTTTTACGCTGAAGCTTATGCCCTTTAAGACATTCCGCCTCTCGTATTTATTGCGGTTCCAAAAGAGCACCCTTTCCTTTAGAAGATTGCTCTTGTCAAAAAAGACCTTGAAAGATTTTTTTATATCGGTCACTTCAATAGAATTTTCTGGATTCATGATGTTCTCCTGCTATAAATTCTCAGCGAAACCTTTCTGGAGCTTGGCAAAAACGAATTCACCCAAGACAAGGAAAAAGCATCCCATAGCTACAGCCGAGCCAAGAGTAATTAAATTCGGAACCTTCTTAAAGTACAAAATATCGCGGTATGCTTCGATTACATGGGCCATAGGATTAAGGTTCCAAAGCGGAAGATATTTTTCGGGAACCATTGTCGAAGGATACATGACAGGAGTCAAGAACTGCCAGGCCATTGTTACGATTCCAAGAATATGGGCAATGTCACGGACATAAACAGTAAGGGAAGAGAACAAGAGCGTAATTCCAAGGGCAAGGAAATACTCTACAATCATTATGACTGGCAGGTAAAGCAGGGCATGAAAATTGACGCCGTAGCGGGTAAATGCAATCACTGCAAAGATAACTACAAATGTATAAAGCATGTTTACAAACTGGCTTGTTACAAAGGAAATCGGCAGGACCTCGCGTGGAAAATATATTTTCTTAACCAAGTCCCCATAAATCAACACGCAGTTAGCGCCAAGGGAAACACAGGTACTTATAAAAATCCATGGAACGAGAGCGACAAAAAGGAAAAGATAATACTTTTCTATCTGCTGCCTCATTATAATAGAAAAGACAAATGTATAAACTATGAGCTGGAGCAAGGGTCCAAGAAATGTCCAGAAAAATCCCAAGACAGACCCCTTATATCTACCCCTCAGTTCCTTATGGACCAAGGAGAAGACCATCTGCCTATATTTGTAAATCTCAGAAAAAATTGTAAACATGCGAAAAAATATATCATAAATCCGCTGAAAAGTAAATATCCACGACATTCAGTGCAGAAGGTAAGTGCAAATCTAAATGAAACTTAGCAAGCATTAATCTAACTGCGGAAGCACTTCCATTCCCGCCGGGAACCGTACCGAAAATCCAAAGGGTTGCTTCCAACCCCGTGCGCGGTAATTGGTGTCTAACTCCCTTCGGTCGTACCGCGCAAAATGGATTCGGCACGAACCCCGGCTCCATTCCAGTGCTTCTGCACATTGTTTTGCTACATTGCATTCCTTGTTTATTGCACTTACCTTTTGCAACTGCTAGAGGTAAGAAAAAAGAAGGAGGAGGCTTTTACATAACGATTATATGCTAAAATTGAGAATTTAGATTAACACTTATTAATGACATATCCACGACATTCAGCACCCCCCCCAAAAAACATTGTCCTTTACTCCCCTTTTTTTTATAATGCTATTGACCTTAGCTATAAAAAATGCTATTGTTACTATATAAAGTAACACAACAGGAGTCCCCTATGGAACAGGATACATATATGGCAGACACATCTTCTGACAACGGATTCTTTGACCGCTTCGGTGGAAAATACGTTGCGGAAGTTCTGCGCCGCCCGCTAGACGAACTTGAGCAGGCCTTTAAGACCTACATGCAGGACAAATCATTCCTTGAAGAGCTTGAGGTAATCCGACGCGATTATATAGGAAGGGAAACGCCTCTTTACTTTGCCCCCACAGCCACAAAGCTTTTGGGTGGAGCGCAGATTTACATAAAGATGGAAGGCCTTGCAAACACAGGTGCGCATAAAATCAACAACGCAATAGGCCAGTGCCTGCTTGCAAAGCGCATGGGCAAGAAAAGAATCATTGCGGAAACAGGAGCAGGCCAGCACGGACTTGCAACCGCCGCCGCCTGTGCAAAGCTGGGACTTGAATGCACAGTCTACATGGGAGAAGTTGACGTACGCCGCCAGCAGCCAAACGTTGCGGCAATGGAACTTTACGGGGCAAAGGTTCACGCGGTAACAAGCGGAAGCCGCACGCTAAAAGATGCAGTAAACGAAGCCATGCGTGACTGGGCAGCAAACCCGGATTCAACCCATTACGTCTTGGGTTCAGCATTGGGCCCTGCCCCCTTCCCGGACATTGTACGTACCTTCCAAAGCGTTATTGGATGCGAGGTAAAAAAACAGTGTGCAGAGCGCGGAATAAAAATAGGAGCAATGGTTGCATGCTGCGGTGGAGGAAGCAATTCAATCGGGTTCTTTGAGCCATTCATAAACACAAGCGTAAAAGACGAAGGTCCCCGCCTTATCGCAGTAGAAGCAGGTGGCATTGGCCCCGGCATTGGTGAAAACGCAAGCCGCATGACGGGAAACGCTTCCCGCGAAGGAATCATGCAAGGCTACAAAAGCCGTTTCCTTCTGGACGAAGACGGACAGTCCCTGCCAACAAGAAGCATTAGCGCAGGACTTGACTACTGCGGAATAGGACCACAGCTTGCAGCCCTTGGAGCTTCCGGCCGTGTGGAATTTACAAGCGCACTGGACAAGGAAGCTCTTGATGCCGTTAGCTTCTTTGCAAAAAACGAGGGTGTTCTCTTTGCACTGGAAAGCGCACACGCAGGAGCCGCGGCCATAAAGCTTGCAAAAGAAATTCCAAGTGACCAGGCAATCGTAATCAACATGAGCGGACGAGGGGACAAAGATGTGTTCATCACAAGCCCGGTCTTCCGCCCAAAAGAATGGATTAACTTCCTTCACGCAGAAATTGAACGCCTTGAAAATGCAAAGGACATTCACGAGGCAAAATCAATGGCAGCAAATTAAGCTGGCGTTGGCAAGTTGAACTGGCGGCGGCAAATCAAGCCGACGGTGCAAATTGAACCGCCAGGCAGCAAATTAAACAGACGGTGGCAAATTAAACTGAATGCAGCAAATAAAACCGAACGCAAGAAAAGATGCTGCAAAACAAACAGGAAATTACTGGAGATTATTATGGAAAAGATAAAACTTATGGCACATCTTGTTGCTGGCTACCCCACAGACGAAATTTCTTTGGAAGCGGCAAAAGCCCTTGTAGAAGGCGGTGCAGAAATCCTAGAGATACAGCTGCCCTTCTCCGACCCAAGCGCAGACGGACCTGCAATCCAGACGGCATGCACGGAAGTTCTTTCCCGCAAGTACAAAACAAAAGACGGACTTGCCTTTATTGCAAAAATCCACCAACTATTCCCAACGGTTATAATTTACCTTATGAGCTACGGCTCCCTAGTCTACACACCAGGAGTGGAAAACTTCTGCAAACAGGCAGCGGCATCCGGTGTTAAGGGCATGATAATCCCCGACCTTCCCTTTGACAGCGACGAAGGCCTTACAAAAGCATGCAGGGAAAACGGCATGGAAAACATTCCTGTTGCAGCACCCAGCATGAGCGGTGACCGGCTAAAGAAAATGGCACTCGCAGGATTCCCCTACATCTATGCGGCACTGCGCACGGGCATAACAGGAAGCGACACAAAAATCGATGACGGCACAATAAACTTCATAAAGCAAGTTGCACAGGGCGGCTCAAAAGTCTACGGCGGATTCGGAATCTCAAGCGGTGCACAGTCAAAGCTACTTGCCCCCTACGTGGAAGCAGTGGTCGCAGGAAGCGTCTTTGTCCGCACGATTAGCGCAAACGCAGGCGACAAAAAAGCAGTCTTTGCAAAAGTAAAAGAAAAGGCACTCGAACTAACAGGCCAAGCTTAATTCATATACAAGAGGGAAGTCCGCTAAAATCTACACTGCAAGTTCCCCCTGCATCTGTTACGCAAGGAGGGGTAAGTCTCCCCCTCGCTCCAAAGGCAAGTCGCTCCACAAATGCCAAAAGCGGCAAGCTCTAAAAGCAAACAACCGTCACCCTGAGCTGCTACGCCACATTCGCACGCACTTGCTACGAATGTGGACTCAGGGTCTGTCCGCAACAAAATACCTGTTTTCAAAACAAGCCGCTTCTGTCATTTGCTCCGCTTTGTTGCCTTTTCCACTACCCCCTCTGCGGGCTCAAACGCCGCCCGCAACGCCTGCTAAAAACGATTGCAAGTTCGCAAAAAAATCCCGCGAGTTTCGCAGAAACTCGAAGAGCAAGCGAAGCTTGCGACCAACGCCCCAAGGCTGATTGGTGTTAGCAAAAAAAAGACAGTATCCACGGACGCTGTTCCGCAGCAAAGCTTCCAACGGCCTGTCGAAGCACCTATATAACATTGTACACACCGCCCCTTCGACTTCGCTCAGGGAACACCTTCGACTTCGCTCAGAGAACGACCGTACCCCCGAGCTGCTACGCCACATTTGCACGCACTTGCTACGAATGTGGACTCAGGGGCTAGCCCGGAATGACAGCCATCAAAAAAATCAATTGCAAAAAGCCCCCCCAACCGCTATAATGGCAGCAAAACACAATTGGAGAAAACAATGCTGGAAGTAAAAAATATAGAAGTATTCGGCCTTAACCGCGCACTCAACGCAATAAACAATTCATTCAACGTGGGGCAAATAGACACCCGCGAAGAGGTAACGGAAAAAAGGGAAAAAGTTGCCCTCGCTCTTGGAAAGAACATGGAAGCCCACCAGAGCCACGACGCCTTCCTAAAAGGAATCCTTGTAACATTCGACATGAAGCACCACGGAGTTGTAATGCCGGAATTCCAGCGCTACCACTTTGCAGACATTGTTATGAGCCAGTCAACCGTGCACTCCCTGGAAAAATTCATCTCTGGCGACCTTGACCCCTACACAAAATACGTAACCCAGCAGAGCAAGGACCAGGTAAAAAAACTCTACGAAGAATGGATTGCAAGCGGCAAAAGCTACGAAAGCTACATGGTCCTCCGCCACAACCTTCCCCAGGGCTTTGAAATGTGGGCAACCGTAACCACAAACTACCTGCAGCTAAAAACAATCTGCATCCAGCGCAAAGCCCACCGCAACCGCGAAGACTGGAACAACTTCATAAGCGCCTGCTATTCAATGCCACGCTTTAGAGAGCTAACAGGCCTTTCCGGCAAAGAATGGGACATAGTAAGTTAGCAGAACAGGAACAAGTTTATTTCAATGCATGAACCATTTGATTTTATATTAGTTTTTTTTGCTTGCTTGGAAGTGTTCTTTGTATACAAAGACGCTTCCCGCTTAAGCAACTTTAAAAAGCAGCAGCCAACAAAAAAAGAAACCCTAAGGTATTTGGGATTCGGACTTTTGCGCGTAACACTTTTTTTGCTTGCAGTAGCCCTAGCATCTCTCGTGCTTAGCCTTATCCCCTATTTTTATTATTGGGTTGGAAGAAACAAAGAGCTTATAGAAGCTATAAGACCTGAATTAAATTCTGACGGTCCACTCTTCATATTTGCAGCGTCCATTTTCTTATTTCTTTTTCCGCTATCAGTCATTCTTGCAGCAATCCTTGTAATCAAAAAAATAAGAATCGCCCTTTCCATCGTCTTTCCCATAATTGCAATTTTCGGAGCATCTTTTTTGCTAATGATTACCTTTGCTTTTAATGATTTTAAATATTACAAAAACCCCTTGGCAGACACAAAAGTTCCAGAAAGCTTCAAACCCTTAAACCTGCCACTCCTAAAAGAAGGAATGTCAAAAGAAGAAGTGTTTAACCTATTGGGAGAACCCCTACGTATTTCTAAAGACGGAAATAGCTTTCGCTACGCAGAAGATGGCGGCTATGGTGAATACTGGTATTTCTGGCTAAGCCTAGACTTTGAAGGCAACTCGCTTTCGCTCATAAACAAAGAATGGGCATACGAGGACTAAAAAAATTATAAGACCAAGCAGCCTTGTGTCATACCCCCTCTAAAAATTTTCCTGCGACACTTTTATATGCAAGGGGCTTTCCGCCCTTCGCCGTCTTTCCGGCTCATCCCGGCCTCCGTCCGGGACTAAAGGGGCTCCAATCCCTGCCGCGCCTGGAACTGCAAAAACAATTACCCAAACTGCTAACATTCAGATTTACGTTAACCCCATCAAAATTGCCAATACATAGTCTACTTGTGTCCAAGGTACAAAGGCAGCCTTTTCTAAAAGCCCACTTTATCCAGCAAAAAATCAAACAGGTTCAAAATAAGAATACCGTTCTCATCTCGGTATGTTGGCTGCATTCCGCCTGTAATCACAACTTTTTGAAAACTATCTTTTATGTGCATCAAAGAACGCAGCTCCTGATCTCTTTTTTCGTCGGAATCAAGTGCAAATGCAGACTGCACATAAACTCTATCGTATCCTTTGTTGCAGACAAAATCCACTTCCAGATTCTTGCGCTCGCTTTTGCCCTCTGCATTTTTTGTGTTAAGAGTTACCTGCCCCACGTCAACAGAATATCCGCGAAGCCGAAGCTCGTTGTAAATCAGATTTTCCATAAGATGGGTTTGTTCTGTCTGTCTGAAATCCAGCCGTGCATTCCTTAATCCAAGGTCAGAAAAATAATATTTTGCAGGAGTATCAATGTATCGCCGGCCTTTGATGTCATAGCGCACGGATTTTTCTATCAAAAAAGCGTCCTGCATATAGTCAAGATAGGCTTTTATGGTATCCTGCGTTATACTGCTTTTTTTGACAGATTTAAAAGTGTCAGAAAGTCTTCTGGGATTTGTAAGACAGCCGATTGATGAAGAAAGAACATTTATCAGTTCTTCAAGGTCATCGTCTTTTTGGATTGCATACCTGTCTTTTATATCCACAATGTAGGTACTCAAAAAAAGCGACTTTAAATATTCCTTCTTTAGGCTTTCATCACTTTCTAATGCAACTTTTGGAAGTGCACCATAAGTCATATATTCAAGAAGAACATCATCTCTTTGTTTGTTTTGATTTATTGAATAAAATTCCTTAAAAGATAATGGCTGAATATGAATTTCATAACCGCGACCCCTGAATTCTGTGATTACGTCTTTTGAAAGAAATTTTGCATTGCTGCCTGTCACATAGACATCGACATTCTTAATGTTCAAATAGCTGTTCAAAACATCTTCAAAATCACTAACCGTCTGAACTTCGTCCAAAAGCACATAGTACATTTTTTCATCGCCGATGCGGGTGTCAATATAGGCCAAAAGTTCATCTGGATTTCGCAAGTTTTTGTTTCGCCTGTCTTCCAAATTTATTTGAATGATATGTTTGTTATCAATTCCCTCTTGTTTTAGAAAATCTACAAAAAGATTGAACAAAAGAAAGGATTTTCCACACCTTCTAAGTCCTGTAATCACTTTTATCATACCGTTATGGCGGGCAGCAACAAGTTTATTCAAATATAAATCACGATTTATGGTAATCATAATTGATATTATTGCAGATATACGCAAAAATATCAATTAAAAGAATAGATATCAGTCGATATTTTTGCGTATTTACACAGTTTTTACTTAATAAGCCAAAAAATACGGCTATCAGTAAAAAAAAGCACACTTTGGTTGAACTGCTAACCATCAAGCAAATCTACACTGCCAGCTCACAAAACAGCCACAATGTATTTTTTTCCGGCAGAAGTTTGGGAGAGGATCTTGCATAATTTCTCAAGAACCATTATAGCAAAGAAAGATTTACTGCCCTTTTGCAATGTCGCAGATGATTTTTACGCACTGGTCAATGCCAAGGGAAGATGAATCCAGGCAGAGGTCGTAGTAGCGGCTGTCTCCAAACTCGGTGTTGGTGTAGTAGGAGCAGTACTTGCGACGCCTCTTGTCTACGGTGCGGATGTTTGCAATTATCTGCTGCTCGGTCTTGTCCGGCATTTTTTCCTGCTTTAGGCGCATTGCCCTCCAGTAAAGGTCTGCGTGGATAAAGACGTGCAGAGAATCGTCGTATTCGGAGAGGATGCTGTTTGCATTGCGGCCAACGATTACGCATTTTCCGTGCTCGCCAATCTTCCGGATAACGTCCCTCTGGGCGGTAAAGAGCCTTTCGTTAAGCGGGGCATTGTACATGTCAAAGAGGCTCTGGGTAAAGCCAAAGTTCATGGGCACAACCTCGTCCATGTTGAGCACTTCGTCCATGCCAACATTCGCTTTCTTTGCCGCCTGAATAATCAGCTCCTTGTCAAAATATTCAAAGCCCAATTTTTCTGCAACACGGATTCCTATTTCTCCACCGCCGGCACCAAATTCGCGGCTTATTGTTATCAATTTTTTCATACGGCCACCTCAAAAAATTTGTTCACAAAACCTTGTTCAAAAAACTGATTGTGCGCTCCTGCTTGGGGTTCTTTAAAACCTCGTCAGGGGTGCCCTCTTCTATAATGTAACCGCCGTCCATAAAGACAACCCTGTCTGCAACCTCACGGGCAAATCCAATTTCGTGGGTTACTACAACCATGGTCATTCCGCCTTTTGCAAGTTCCTTCATTACAGAAAGAACTTCGCCTACCATCTCCGGGTCAAGGGCGCTGGTGGGTTCATCAAAAAGCATTATGGAAGGATTCATTGCAAGTGAACGAGCTATTGCAACACGCTGCTTCTGTCCGCCGGAAAGCTGCTGGGGGTAGCTCTGGGCCTTGGAGTCAAGCCCTACCCTCTTTAGCAAAGCCATGCCGGCTTCTTCTGCTTCTGCCTTGCTCATCTTCTTTAGCTCCACAGGGGCAAGCATTATGTTCTGCAAGACCGTCATGTTGGGAAAGAGGTTAAAGTGCTGGAAGACCATGCCAATGTTTTCGCGCACCTTGTTTATGTTCACCTTCTTGGAATTGATGTCCGTGCCGTTAACAATTATTGTTCCTGATGTAGCAGCCTCCAGTTTGTTCAGGCAGCGGAGGAAGGTGGACTTGCCGCTTCCGCTTGGGCCAATTACGACGATTACTTCGCCCTGGTGAATGTCTATGCTTATGTCCTTGAGAACCTCAAGCTTTTCAAAATTCTTTTTTAGATTCTCAACGTGAATCTTTACCTCTGAATTATTTGTCGCCAATCTTGATTCTCCTTTCCAGGACTTTTGCTGCCCGGCTCAAAGATACAATAACAATCATGTAAAGCAAGCCAACGATTGCCCAGGTTTCCAAACTGCGGAATGTGTTTCCAGCAATTGTGCGTCCTGTATTTGTAAGCTCAGGATACCCGATTACGGAAAGAATCGAAGTGTCCTTGAGGGTGATTATAAACTGATTTATTATGGAAGGAATCATCACTTTGAATGCCTGGGGAAGGATTACCCTTCTCATGCTTGTTCCATAAGAGAGGCCAAGAGACCTGGCCGCTTCCATCTGCCCCTTGTCTATGCTTTCTATTCCCGCGCGGAAAATTTCTGCCATGTAGGCTCCGCAGTTCATTGCAAGGGCTATGGTTCCAGCCTGGAGTGCGGGGAGGCGGAAGTTTGGTATTATCCTCTTCATTCCCTGGGGAACGCCAAAGTAAATAAAAAATGCCAGTACAATAAGAGGAACGCCTCGTATCGCGTCTACATAAATAGTGCCAACAGCGTTAAGGGCCTTGTTGCGGCTTACATTGCAGAGGGCAAAGATAAGGCCTATAATCATGGCAAAGACAAGTGCAAGCAGGGCAAGAAGCAGAGTGTTGGCCAGCGAGGATGCCAGCATTAAAAAATATGTTTTAAAAATAGAAATCATTGTCTGCAATACTCCGGTAAGAAAAAAGGCAGCCTTTGCTTCTAAAACAGAAATTGACTTTTGTAAACAAGGCTGCCCAAATCCAAACAAAGCCGTATATCGAATAACAATTAACCGTCACCCTGAACTGCTACGCCATATTCGCACACACTTGTTACGAATATGGATTCAGGGTCTGTACCGCCATACGAGCGCTGGCATTTACAGATTCCCGGGTTCTTCGCAACGAAGTTTCCAGCTAGCCCAAGAATGACAGGACTGTTTAAACTCGAAATAGAAGCTTAAAAAAAACTACTTCAGGTATTTGTCAAGAATCTTCTGGTAAGTTCCGTCTGCGCGGATGTTCTTAAGACCTGCGTTGAACATGTCCAAAAGTTCCTGGTTCTTTTTGTCCATGATTGCAAAGCCATAAGGTGCACCTTCGCTTTCCATTCCGGCCGGAATCTTAAGGGCAAGCTTTGCGTCCTTGATGTTTGCTGCCATAATAGGTGTGTCTTCTACACAGGCATCAGAGTTTCCAAGGATTACGTCCTGGTACATTGTAGGGGAGTCTTCAAAAACAACAACATCGTAGCCGTACTTGCTCTTGAGCTTGTTTGCAAAGTCCATACCTGCTGTTCCGTTCTTTACGGCAACCTTTTTTCCCTTAAGGTCGTCAAACTTGCTGATGGAAGAATTTGCCGCAACAACGAATGTCTGGGTTGCGTTATAGTAGCCGTCGCTAAAAATCCAGCCAGAGTCAATGCGCTCCTGCTTGATTGTGGCACCTGCAATAAGTGCGTCTGCCTGTCCAACCTGAACAGCTGCAACGCCACCGTCCCAGCCAAGGCTCTGCAAGTCGTAGCTAAAGCCCTGATCCTTTGCAACGGCTGCAAGAATATCTACGTCAATTCCAACAAATTCATTGTTTTCGTTAGTGTATTCAAAAGGACGGAATGCTGTGTCCGTAGCTACAATCCATGTTTTTCCAGAAGCAGATGCTCCGTCTCCGGCCTTCTTTTCTTTCTTGCTGCATGACGTAAGGGCAGTCAAAGCTGCCACAGCCATCACAGAAAGTACAATCTTTTTCATATTAAAGCTCCTATGCTATAAAGTTCCTTGATTTTACAATTTTTATGAATGAATGGCAACAGTAAAAGGGATGTGACTTTTTTCTTGCGGCAGTTTTTCCTGCTAAGGGCTTTCCGGGGTTCCGCGGGTCCCTGCCCGCTCCATTGCCTGGGTTCGGCCCTTCGACTACGCTCAGGGACCTCACCCACCGGCAACGGCTTCGCCGCCCCTCCAATCCCGGCCGTGCTCGGCTTTGCAAAAAGGCTAGTTCATTTTGCTAAGTTGGGCTTCTATCTCTTCCCTTGAATGCAAAAGACCCGTGTTTATTCCGGGACAAGTCTTGGCTTCTTCTTTCCAAGTGTCTTCGCTTTTTAGGACGCTTTTCCAGAAGGGGTATGTCCTGCACTGAAGTGGGCGTGCCTGATATGCAGAGCATCCTCCCTTTTCCCAGAGGATGCAGCTGTTGTTGCTTAGGTCGCGAAGGCTTAGGAATGTTGAACCGTCATAATCTTCCACGCGGCGGCAGTAGACCTGCAAAAACTGTTCTTCGGTAAGGCCAGACCATTCAACAAGGCGGTCAAGGTCTTCTTTTGAAAGGCGCACAACTCCCGCAAAACCGCAGCAGCAGTAGGAGCATTGCTTGCAGCTAAATTTTAGGCCGTCTTTGTAAAAGGGTTCTTCCATCTGGGACAAATCCTAGTTGCCGTGGTGCTGGCACTTGGCTTCAAAGTTGCCCTTAAGCTGACCTTTTGCAAAAAGAGCGGCTGCTTCGTCTGCAGAACCGGTAATTCCCGGAATCTCTTTTAGACCAGAAGCGGCAATGGCATCGATTGCACCCTGACCGCGGTTACCCAGAATAAGTGTTTCCACTCCAAGTCTTTTGAGGTATGGCGGCAAGGCATGGTGTCCGTTTCCGCCGTTATCTATTACCTGGGAATTTAAAACCTGGTCATTCTCTATTTCGTAAAGCTTAAAATACTGGGTTTTACCAAAATGCTGGAAAACATTTCCGCTTTCTTTTTCGTAAGTAACTGCAATTTTCATGGCTACATATTAAAGTGTATGTGAAATTTATTCAAGGAAGTTTAGCTTGAATCCTAAAAACAATGAGGGGAACTCCGTTGCAACCTACGCGGGGAACTTCGTTGTAATTTACGCGGGATTGGAGGGGCCGCCGCAGGCGGTTGCTGTTGGGTGAGACTGGGCTTTGCCCGGTCGAACCCCAGCAATGGAGGCGAAAGCCGGAACCCCGCAAAGCCCGTGGCGCAGAGGCATGTTGGCCGAGTTAGCAAGGAAACAGTTGGTAGAGCAGGAAAAAGTTCGTCCTAAAAAATCATAAAAATTTTTTGCCTGCCACTAGTTCGTAGCTTTGCCGGGTAAGATTGCACAAGCTTTCAAAATCCGTTGCGGCCGTCAGCAAGACTGTAATCCAGTGCTTTTTGTTCATGTGCCATGCCGGAAAGACTGATTTTTTGTTGACCAGGTCTTTTATTTTTTCTGGGTCGGCTTTTAAGTTTACAACCCAGACTTCTTCCTCTGCGGCAGAAGAAAGTGACAGCTGGCGGAATTTTATCTTCATTATTAAGGCAAACCATTTTCCGCCGGGGCAGCGGTAGACTGAATAGTCGGGGCTGTCTTGCCAGGGAAAGTCTGGCTCTGCATTGAACTTTTCTTTTAAAAATTCCAGGTACTTTTCTTTTGGCGATGAAGTTTTAAAGCAGCTCTTACGGAATTCTTTTACAAGTTCAAGAACCTGTTCACGGATTTTTGCAAGAAAGGCTCCGTTTGCGCGGGGCATGTCAAAGAGGGCATATTTTTCGTCTGTTTCAGAATCAAAAACTTCCGCCGTAAGACTTTCCAAAGATGAATTTATTTTTAGGAGCACATAAAAATCTTCGCAGGGCGGCATCAGGTTTTTCTTGCAGATGAATCCATCGCTTTGCTTTTTAAAACCAAATTTGGGGAAGGATTTTTCACATGCAAGTGCGGAAGAAAAAATATAGCTTAAGTCCATAAAAAATGATTGTTTGCAAAAAAAGCTTGCCCAGAAATCAACTGCAATTTCAGGACAAGCTCTTTCTTGTTAAGCGGATTTTAGAAAGCCGCCAAAGTCTTTTCTATTCTTGCAATGGATTTTTCCACACCAAGGATAAGGATTGAACCCATGAGCGGCGGGCTTACGCGGCTACCTGTTACGGCCATGCGGATTGGCATCATAAAGTCGCCAAGCTTAATGCCAAGTTCCTCTGCACACTGCTTTGCAAGGGCTTCGCTTGCCTCGTGGTCAAGGGACGGAAGCTGCTTTACAAAATCCTTTGCCTTTTCAAGAACAGCCTTTGTTTTTTCCTCATCAAGCTTTTTGGGAATGATGTCTGTCTTTGGAGGAACTGCCGGTTCTGTAAAGAGGAAGTGAACCATTTCCGCAGCATCGGTAAGGAAGTGGAGTCTTTCCTTGATGAGCGGCATAAGCTTTAGAAGGGCTGCCTTTACGTCTGCACTGGACATGCCCATGCTCTTGTCTACGCAAACAGGTTCTCCGTCTTCTCCCAATGCAACGCCAGAATATTCAGGGCCTACCTTTGGCTTTGGCTGGGGATTGTCCGGGTTTATCTCAAGGGCTGCGTCTCCCGTTCCTGTAATGAAAGGAAGCGTCCACTTGTAAAGGTCTTCGTCGGAAAGAAGGCGGATGTACTGGCCGTTGTACCATTCAAGCTTTTTGTAGTCAAAAACGGCAGGTGCCTTGTTCAAGTGTTCAAGCTTAAAGTTCTTGGCAAGTTCGTCCAGTGTGTACATGTCCCTGCCGTCTTCATAAGAGCAGCCCAAAAGTGCCACGTAGTTTACGATTGCCATTGGCAGGTAGCCGCGGGCACGGAATTCGTTAAGGGATGTAGAGCCGTGCCTCTTGCTAAGCTTTTTACCGTCGGAACCGTTTACCATAGGAAGGTGGCAGAATTCCGGGTGTTCCCAGCCGAATGAGCGGTACATCTGCACGTGAAGCGGAGTGGAAGGAATCCATTCCTGGGCACGCATTACGTGGCTTATGTGCATAAGGTGGTCGTCCACAATGTTTGCCAAGTGGTAGGTTGGGAAGCCGTCGCTCTTTAAGAGGACTGGGTCCGGGGAAATGTCCTCGTTCTTCCATTCAATGTCGCCAAGAAGATGGTCGTGGAAAATGGTCTTTCCTTCCAGCGGAACCTTAAGGCGGATTACGTAGGGCTTTTTTGCGTCAAGGTTTGCCTTGATTTCTTCCGCGGTAAGGTGGCGGCAGTTGCGGTCGTATCCCGGTGGCAGTTTGTTTTCTGTCTGAATCTTTCTTATGCGCTCAAGACGCTCGCTGTCGCAGAAGCAGTAGTAGGCTTCTCCCTTTTCCACAAGTTCCTGTGCGTATTTTTTGTAAAGCTCAAAGCGTTCGCTCTGAACATAGGGGCCGTATTCCCCGCCTTTTTCTCCGCCCTCGTCCCAGTCAATGCCAAGCCATGCCATTGTGTCGTAAAGGTTCTGGACGTATTTTTCGTCATAGCGCGTGCGGTCTGTGTCTTCCAGGCGCAAAATGAACTTGCCGTTTTTGGAGCGGGCAAAAAGATAGTTGAACAGTGCGGTGCGTACTCCGCCGATATGCTGCATTCCCGTAGGAGACGGCGCGTAACGTACTCTGACTTCATCGGACATATAATTTACCTCTGACTTATTATAGTAGAAAAATTGCTTACTCCAACTATACCGATTTTGGCCCACTTGGGCAAGTAAGGCATTTGTAAAGAAAGGCACCGTAAAGAAAGGCACTTACAAAAGAGCAGCAGAAAAAGCTTGCAGATTTTTTGGATTCTATTTTGTAAGCAGGCAGACACCCCACCAGCCTACGCCGCCATGGAGGGGCCAGCCGCAAGGCTGGTTGCCGGTGGGTGAGCTTGTCGAACCCCGGCAATGGAGCCGAAAGGCGGAACCCCGGAACGGCGGTGACGCAAAGAAACTGACGGTCGAGTTAGCCAAGGCGCAAAATGGTAGAACAGGCAAAAGCACCGTCCAAAAAATAAGAAGCTTAATTTGCAACAATTAAAGCGCATTTTAGCCAAGAAGTTTTTTGGTCTTTTTATACCAGACAAAGTTTTCCGTGCGCTTTAGGTATTTGTAGAGGCGCAAATTTTCTTCCATTATATCAATGACTTTTTGGGTGGAAGAAGTGTCGCCACTTTTTGCAAAATGTTCTGCGCAGACGTAGCCCACGCGGAAGTTGCTGGTGTTGGTGAATATGTCCATGAGCTTTTCCCAGTCGCCTGAAAGCTGCAGGTCAAGGAGAACAAGAGAGGCATTTTCCAACTTATGCTTCTTTTTGAATTCGTCCATGAGGGTTTTTGCCGTGTCCGTCTTGCCCCAAAGGAAAAGGGCGTTTATCTTTTTTACAAGAAGGTCAGCGTCGTCCGAATAGGGTCCGGTCAGGCATGAGTCATAAAGTGCGATTGCCTCTTCAAAGCGTTCAAGGCTTACGTAGCAGTCGGCAAGTTTTGTGCGGTTTGCAATTGTGTCCTGCCTTTTTACGAGGGATTCCAGCTCGGAAAGCTTACGGCCGGGGTTAACGGCATCTGCAAGGTTTCGCCCCATTTTTCCCACAGCGTCGCTTGATATAAGGTCCGGGATTATTTCCATGATGATGTATACGATTCCGCCAATATATGGAAGGAAAACGATTAGCCAGAGCCAGAGAAAGGGCTTGTGGTTTTTGATAATGTGAACGATTAGCAGCAGCTGAAGGATGTAGGGCAAGGCACCGATTAGATAATACAGCATGTTTTTTCCTCTGCGGATACTTTAGCGGAAATACCGTGTTTTAGCAAGCAGAAATCAAAATGCCAAAATCAAAATGCCAACTGCGGAAGCCAGTGTTTTGCTACATTACAAGCTTTCTGTAAGCAAATTGGGGTTTTTATCAAGAGAGTTAAATATAGAAAATTGCAAATTGAATTTGGACGGTACTGCCGACTGCTCTACCATTTTATTTTTTGGCTAATACGACAGAACATGCCTATGCGCCACCGCCGTTTCGCCCTTCGCCTATTCGGCTCATACCGCTGCGCGGTACTAAAGGGGCTACATGGCGGCGTAAGTTTTTATAAATTGCACGGCTTAGCGGTCATTCCTTATAAAAACAAGTAAAGCCTGTTGCAAAACTTAAAGAAATCCGCTATAGTAAGCTAATCCAGCCGGGCTGGTGGAATTGGTAGACACAAGGGACTTAAAATCCCTCGGCTAGTAATAGCTGTGCCAGTTCAAGTCTGGTGCCCGGCACTGGTTCAAGGTTCTGTTGGTGTGTCCGGCAGAACCTTTTTTATTTGTACGCGTCCGCATCTTTGGAGGAAGATATACATGAAAAAGGCTATGTGCAAAAGAACAAGAAGGGCATTTTTTACAGCCGTAATGATTGCGGCAACTTTACCGGCAGGCCTTCTTTTTGGCTGCAAGAAGCAGGCAAAGGAATCAAATCTGGAAAGCGGAAAGCCGGGCGTGGCTCAGGAAAAAGAAGCGGAAGCAATCTTGAACCCAACCGGAAGCGTTGACTTTGAGGGGCAATTCAAAAAAGGACTTTCCAACATTACCCCGGACGGGCTTGCCTACTGCCTTGTCTATTCAGATGCAGGGGCAGGACACAGATACTACGACAGCTACTTTAGCCGCGACAAGGGCAAGACTTGGACAAAGGGCTCTTTTTACGACGAGATAAACGGTGACAACACTCACATTGCAATGCAAGACGGAAGCATAGTGCTTTTTTCAAACCATTCACCCAGGGGCGAGACATACCCCAGTGCATTCAGGCTCTACCCCGAGGGCAAGGGCATCAAAAGCGAAGGGCTTGGCGATATTTTTGCGGGCGCAAAGCTTGGGGACGGAAGAGCTGTAGATTCGGGAATAGACGTAAACTATGAAGTTACCTACTTGGGAAAGGAGCACTTTCTTTTTCATTTTACGGACGCGCAGACTAAAGAAGACCTGGGAACAGTGGAGGTGTCTGTTCCTAAAGCCGGTTCTTTTTAGGGTAAAAAAGACAGGGGCAGCAGACTTTTGCTTGGCAAATGTCAACCATTGCAAAGCTTTTCGTAGAGCCTGAATAATTCTGCGACAATCTCTGATTCGCGCATGCTTGGTTGCAACGCTGATATGGCTAACATTAAAAATATGTGATAGGATTTATTCTATCCAGCCACGTTTTCTGCATTCTCGCTCGTTGCGATACTTTATTTTAGACACAAGAATGATTACTTCAATACCTTCGGCATTGTGAAAAGGAAGAAGTTCATTTTCATATATACATTCAAATTCATATTTTTCGCACCATGCTTCAAGTTCTTTCCTTGATTTTTCACCAAGCTTATAAGGTTCTAAGCGAATCACAAGGTGCCCGTCTTTGTTTTTCCAATGCGAGTAATGGTCAGCATGTGGAGGAATATTGCCATATTTTTCCCAAAACTTAATCCCAACCGCAAGAATCGTGGCATTAGCTCCTAATTCTTGTTTTATACTGTATTTTTGCCTAAAAGCAGTTTCGCGTCTTTTTCTTTCCTCTGCATCATCAATTCCGTAAAAGATAATCATTGTTCACCCCCTGTTATTTTGTTAGTTTCTCATACAGTCTGAAAAGCTCGGCAACAATTTCTGATTCGTTTATGCCCGATTTGAAGCCGTAAGCCTGCATGACAGCTTTATCGTTTTCGCGGTGAGCTTTGCGGAGTTCTGGTGGCATGAAAGTTTCATCGTACAAATCGGCAAGCGATGAATCGGGATATTGGGCACGCGCGTCTAAAATGGCTTGCGCGGTCTGTTCGATTTTGGCTTTCTGTTCGTCTGAGGGATTGCACCAAATGAAATTATTATATACAAGAGAAGCAGAATATCGATAACGACTTTCCAATTTTCCACTTACAACACGCATCCAAGCGTTATGTACGTTACTTGTCATAATTCCAAAATCATATAAAGATGCATTTGGAATAAGCAAAGTTGCATCACTTGCAATCACATCCGAATTAATAAATCCAATTGGAATATAATAGCGTTTTTCAGATGATACACGGGGAATAAGCAGATAGTGGCCTTCTTTTGGCTGACGAATTTCACCAAAAAGATGAGGAACATCAGCAAGTTTTCGAGTTGCTTCTCGCGTACTTGATTCCCGAAGTTTTTTGACAGCACCAACTCTTTGTGCAACCAATGGCATTTTGCGTAATTCGGCAGGACTTGCATTCACAAGCCAAAGGCAATATCTCTTTTTGCAGTTAATGAATTCTTCTGAACCCAAAAATTGGCGAATATATTTCTGAGATGTTGGGTCATTTTTCACGAATTCATCATATTCGTCAGCTTCAATAAGCAAATTTCTACCGTCATTTGCCATACTACCGAACACCATTTCTGTTACATTGCAGATTGGCTTTTTCCGGCTTTCAATAAAAACATTCGGCAAATCAAGCAGATAGCCATTTATATTCCGAACGGTTTGCTTGTTGCCGTTTTCATCAAAAATGAATTTGTCATGCTGAACTTGTTTCTGCATCTCTTTGCTTTGAGATTCAGAAAATCCGACAATGACACAATGAACATGAGCCATCTCATCGCTTTCTGAGTACCATTTAAACGTACGGTAAGCAAAATCAATTTTGATTCCCATCCCGAAAATTAATTTCCATAGAATAGAAACATGCTCTCCCTGGCAAATTGAATTTGTTGATACGAGAGCTGTTTTTGTATTTTTGCCCTTCATGTATTCGGAAGCTATTTTGTACCAGCAGCAAACATAATCAAGGTTGCCGGCGCCTTTTACACCAGCAAATGTATCAGCAATGTCTTTCTTTTGGTCGCTTTCTTTCCGCATTATTCTTGCGCCAGAGAAAGGCGGATTTCCGATGATGTAATCATACACAATTGGTTCAGCTTTTTCTTTTGATGGCTTTTTCTTTTCCACTTTTCGCACCCGGGCATTCAGTTCTTCCATGTGCTTTCCGTAAAGCGAATTCGGCTTTATTTCAAGTGAGCGGACTTCGCTTTCGCCATCAAAATCTGCTTCCTCATATAGGTTAAGTTTGTCAACAAAAAGGTATCCCGACTGTTTTTCTTCTGTAAGCGTAGCCCAATCCATGCGCAGTGCGTTGCCTTCAACAATATTTGCGCCTGTCTTTAATGGTAAAAAGTCAATTGTCTGGCTGATTATCGCTTCTGTTTCGGTGGCCATCTGGCTTTCTGCAATCCAGAGTGCAGTCTTTGCAACTGTAACCGCAAAGTCGTTGATTTCGATTCCGTAAAACTGATTTATATGAACCTTGATGAACTCGTCAAATCCGAGAACTGTTTCGCCTTTGTTCAAAATTGAAATAACCTTGTTTTCAAGACGGCGGAGCGAAATATAAGTCTCGGTAAGGAAGTTGCCAGAACCGCAAGCAGGGTCTAGAAATTTGAGCGAGCCGAGCTTTGCCTGAAAATCGTGCAGCTTTTCGGTCTTTTGCTTTGCAATTTTGGTTGCGCAGATTGAGTCAAATTCAGCGTTCAGGTCGTCCATGAAAAGCGGGTCAATTACTTTATGAATGTTCTGGATGCTCGTGTAGTGCATTCCGCCCTTACGCCGTGTTTCCGGGTTCAACGTGCTTTCAAAGACCGCGCCAAAAATCGTAGGGCTTATGTCGCTCCAGTTAAATGGCGCACAATGGTTCACGATTACATCAACAATTTCCTGTGTAAAGTTCGGGATTTCAATCTGTTCGTCGCGGAAGAGACCGCCGTTCACATAAGGGAAAGGATTCAATTTAAGATCGTATTTGTCGCGTTCTTTTGTATCTAAAGCTTTGAACAGCTTGATAATTCCGTCGCGCAAATTTTCAATCGCAAATGATTTTATGTAATCTTCAAAAGCAGTTTTGCTGTCAAAAAGCCCTGCATCTTCAGCATAAAGGCAGAAAACAATTCTGACACAAAGAATATTTAAAGAGCGTAATTGAAAAGCCGACAAATGCCGCGAGTTTTCACCTGCCGGAAACTCGCCAGCCGCCTCCGATGGATAGTATTCTTTGATGAGCGCGTCATACAATTTGCCGACAAGCTCACCGGCTTTTAAGCTCAGCTCTTCTTCTCGGCGTATGTTCTCGTTTTTCTGGTCAACAAGGAACTGCAAGCGGTAGAACTCTTTGGGCAAATCTTTCAAGAAAATCTGTTCCGGCTCACCTTGCGGATTTTCCAAATCGTAAACAAGGAATTCACCAAAGTTGCAAACGACAATCCAGCGGGGCCGAATGGAATTTGGAAGCTCATCGGCATAACGCTTTGCCTGCTCAAAAGGCGTTAAAACAGCTCCATCACTCTGTTCATAAGCCTTGTGAATGTCAATTTTTCTTCCTTTCTGTTCGATTAAAACTTTTGTGTCGGCAATGTATGCGTCGATGTAGCTTGTATGCGAAAGCTGCACCCGCTTTTCAAATTCAATGTATTTTGCCGGATTTGAGACTCCAAGCACATTCTGTAACAAATCAATCCAAAATCTCTGCGATTCCTGCTTTTCGTCGCCTTTGTCTTTCCAAAATTCCGCGAATTCTTTTGCTGCTTTCTGATGTTCAGTCTGTGTCATTGTGTTATTATAGTAAATTTTTCTGGAATTTTCCATATAAAAAAGCAACCTACGCCGCCGTGGAGCCCCGACAGTTGCCGGTGGTCAACCGCTAAGCAAAGGTTCTGGAGAGTGGTAAAATAAAATGGCGGTTTTGCGAGCAGGTTCAAAGCCTGTCCACCACCGGCAATGAGCGTTAGCGAAGGGCGGAAGGGCGGTGGCGCAAAGGCATAACCGGCCGAATTAGCCAGGGAGTAAAATGGTAGAGCAGACAAGACTTCGTCCTAAAAAATACCGTCCAAACAAGCCAAAATCACATTATTTACTAAAAACCAACTTTCTGCTATAATCCCTCTACAATCAAACCAAAAGAGGAGTTGCAAATGGCGTTTTTTTATGATGAACCTTCGCACACATTCGGCGAATACCTTTTAATCCCCGGCTACACTTCAGCAGACTGCATACCGGAACACGTGTCTTTAAGAACACCGGTAACCAGATTCAACAAGAAGGCGGGCGAAGAGTCAGACCTTTACATGAACATTCCAATGGTAAGCGCTGTAATGCAGTCGGTTTCAGACGACAAAATGGCCATTGCACTTGCACAGGAAGGCGGAATCAGCTTTATCTACGGCTCCCAGTCAATCGAAGACCAGGCCGCAATGGTTGCCCGCGTAAAAGCCTACAAGGCAGGATTTGTAACTTCGGACTCAAACATCCGCCCAGACCAGACGCTCGAAGACGTTATTGCCCTTATCAAAAAGACAGGACACTCAACAATTGCCGTAACGGCAGACGGTAGCGCCCACGGAAAGCTTGAAGGCATCATCACTGAGCGCGACTTCCGCATAGACCACGTAGACGCATCATCCCCGGTAAGCAAATACATGACTCCATTCAAGGACCTTGTTACCGGAGAAGACGGCATAAGCCTAAAGGACGCAAACGACTTAATCTGGAAGCACAAGGTAAACCAGCTCCCTGTCATAGACAAAAACGGAAACCTTGTATCGCTTGTATTCCGCAAGGACTTTGACAGCGCAGCAGTCCATCCGCTTGAACTCCACGACTCAAAGCACCGCTACATTGTTGGTGCCGGAATCAACACAAGGGACTACATGGACCGCGTACCAAAGCTTTTGGAGGCTGGCGTAGACGTACTCTGCCTTGACTCAAGCGAAGGCTACTCTGAATGGCAGGCAAGGGCCCTCCACGACATTCACGAAAAGTTCGGTGCAAACGTAAAGGTTGGTGCAGGAAACGTTGTTGACCGCGAAGGCTTTATGTTCCTTGCAGAAAACGGAGCCGACTTTGTAAAGATTGGAATTGGCGGCGGTTCAATCTGCATCACGCGCGAACAGAAGGGAATTGGCCGCGGACAGGCAACCGCCACGATTGAAGTTGCAAAGGCCCGCGATGAATACTACGCAAAGACAGGCATCTACGTTCCAATCTGCTCTGACGGCGGAATTGTCCACGACTACCACATCACGCTCGCACTTGCAATGGGCGCTGACTTTGTAATGCTTGGCCGCTACTTTGCCCGCTTTGACGAATCCCCGACCAACAAGCTTGTCGTAAACGGCAACTACGTAAAGGAATACTGGGGCGAAGGCTCAAACCGCGCACGCAACTGGCAGCGCTATGACCTTGGCGGCAAAAAGACCATGGCCTTTGAGGAAGGCGTAGACAGCTACGTTCCTTATGCAGGACACCTGCACGACGGCGTGGCACTTACAATCAGCAAGGTTGTGCACACAATGTGCAACTGTGGCGCACTTTCAATCCCTGAACTTCAGCAGAAGGCAAAGCTCACACTTGTTTCTGCGGTAACAGTACAGGAAAGCGGCGCACACGACGTAACGGTAAAAGCTCCGTCAATCCACGCAGAATAATCTTTTTGGAGGAAACATAAATGAAGGTTGTAATAATTGGAGCCCAGTGGGGCGATGAAGGCAAAGGCAAAATCGTAGACTACCTTGCAGAAAAAGCAGAATACGTAGTGCGCTATTCAGGCGGACCAAACGCAGGACACACAATCGTTGTAGACGGAAAGCAGTATGCCCTGCACCAGGTTCCAAGCGGAATCCTCTATGCAAACAAGAACGTCTACCTCGGAGCCGGCATGGTAATCGACCCGGAAGCTTTGTTCAACGAGCTCCAGATGCTCAAGGACAACGGAATCAACTGGGAAGGCCGCGTGTTCATCTCTGACCGCGCACACCTCATTCTTCCAAAGTACCGCACAATGGACAAAGAGCGCGACGCTGCCCGCCCCCGCCCAATCGGAACAACAGGAAGGGGTATCGGAATTGCTTACGGCGAAAAGGCAAACCGCGACGGACTCCGCCTTGCAGACCTTGACTGGGAAGAAAAGATGGGCGAATACACAGGCGAAGACAAAGCCTACCTTGACAAATACAAGGACCGCCTGCTTTCCATGCGCGTAGACCTTACCGCAGAAATGTGGAAGCTCCGCAATGCAAACATCCTCTTTGAAGGCGCACAGGGAGCAATGCTGGACATAGACTCTGGAACATACCCATACGTAAGCTCAGGCCCTTCATGTGCAGCAGGTGCCGCAGTAGGAAGCGGAATTGGCCCCCACGACCTGGACAAAATCCTTGGCGTATTCAAGGCATACGAAACACGCGTTGGCAACGGACCAATGCCATCTGAATTCAACGACACAAGCGAAGGTGAACTTTGCCAGTATGTGCGCGACACAGGACGCGAATACGGTGTTACAACAGGACGCGCAAGACGCTGTGGTTACCTGGACCTTGTTGCACTCCGCTACGCCTGCCGCGTTAACAGCCTGGACGGACTCGTACTCACCCACCTGGACATCTACGATGCAATGGACGAAGTTGAAGCCTGCGTTGCCTACGACATCAACGGCAAAATCGTAACAGACTTCCCCGCAAACGTAGACGCAATGAACGCCGCAAAGCCTCAGCTCAAAAAGTTCAAGGGCTGGAAGACAGAGCTCAAGAACTGCAAGACCTACGAAGACCTTCCAAAGAATGCCCGCGACTACGTAGAATTCATCGAAGACTTTACTGGCACACCGGTAGACATCATCAGCGTAGGCTACGAGCGCAATGAGACATTCATCAGAAAGGATCCTTGGAAAAAATAAGCCATACAGCAGGGGAAAGTCCGCTTGAAGCTTTGCTGCGAGTTCCCCCTGCGCCTGCAACCCAAGGAGGGGGAAGTCTCCCCCTCGCTGCAAAGGCAAGTCGCTCCACAAATGCCAAAAGCGGCAGGCTAGAAAAACAAGAGGCTGTCACCCTGAACTAGTTTCAGGGTCTGTCCCAATACAAAATAC
>Ga0310691_10002455_pt1 | contig 24707 bp, 11 predicted proteins | sample 176DNAGHGlowgp2_FD_203887 | JGI IMG/M metagenome (GOLD analysis project Ga0310691, IMG submission 203887) | Sheep rumen microbial communities from Palmerston North, Manawatu-Wanganui, New Zealand - 1766 DNA GHGlow gp2 (v2) (version 2) | ecosystem: Host-associated > Mammals > Digestive system >...
CGGTACCGGAAAGCATGGCGTCTGCCAGGTCTTTTACCTGATAGGCAATGCTCTCCACCGCCGCACGGACGAGATGGGCACGAGAGGTGTTGAAGGTCATTCCGAAGACGGCTCCCTTCACCCCCGACTGCCACCAGGGTGCTCCCAGTCCGGCAAAGGCAGGAACGAGATAGACGCCGCCATTGTCGTCGACAGAGGTGGCCAAAGCCTCTGCCTCTGCCGGGGAGTCCATCAGGTGGATCTGGTCTGTAAGCCATTTCAGAGTGGCACCCGTACTGTAGATATTACCCTCAAAGGCGTAGTAGGTCTTACCCAAGATGGAGAAGCCGACGGACGTGACCAGCCCCGCAGGAGCTGGCTTTGGCTCCGTGCCGATATTGATCATCACACTGGAGCCCGTGCCATAGGTCACCTTGCCTGTACCCGCCTCGAAGCACATCTGTCCTGCCAAGGCACCGTGGGAGTCGCCCAGCACACCAGCAATCTTGACAGGCTCAGAGAACAATCCCTCAACGGTGGTCTCACCATAGACAGCATCGCAGGGACGCACTTCTGGCATCATCCGACGGGGGATGTCAAAGGCTTTCAGCAGGTCTTCGTCCCAGTCGAGGGTGTGGATGTTAAAAAGCATCGTGCGCGAGGCGTTGGTATAGTCGGTGGCATGCACCTGTCCGCCCGTAAGCTTCCACACCAGCCAGCAGTCGATAGTGCCTGCCAGCACCTCGCCGCGCTCTGCCTTCTCACGCGCTCCCTCAATATGATCTAATATCCAACGGATTTTGCTGGCACAAAAACTGGGGTCGATCTTCAGGCCGCTACGCGATTGCACCAACGGTTCAAGGCCCTCGCTGCGCCAGCGGTCACAAAGGGCTGTTCCCCGGGTATCCTGCCAGACGAGGGCGTGGCAGACGGGCTTGCCCGATGCCTTATCCCAGACGACGATGGTCTCACGCTGATTGGTGATGGCGAGAGAAAAATCCCCTGATGCCTTCACTAACTGACGGACGGTCTCCACCGTATGCTGATAAATCTCCTCCGCATCATGCTCTACCCAGCCCGTCTTGGGATAGAACTGCTGGTGAGCCAGGGAGGCCTGCGCCAACTGCTGACAGCTCTCATTGAAGAGTAAGGCTTTGGTCGCAGACGTGCTTTGGTCGATGGCAATGATCCTGTTCATTTCAGAAAATCGAGCGTTGATTTCACGATACCCTCGGCATCGAGACCATAGTGATGGAAAATCTCTGTATTGGTGCCGTGGACGACATTCTCATCGGGAATACCCAGGATGCGCACAGGGACGGGATGCTCTGAGATGGTCTCACAGACCATCGCGCCCAAGCCGCCAAACTGCGAGTGTTCCTCAACGGTGATGATACGTCCCGTCTCCTTGGCGGCCTTGAGGATGGCCTCACTGTCGAAAGGCTTGATCCACGAGCAGTCGAGCACACGGGCAGAGACACCCTGAGCCTTCAGCTGCAAGCCGGCCTGCCAGGCATGCCAGACGGTCTCACCCGTAGCCACGATGGTGACATCGCTGCCATCAAGTATCAGGATGGCCTTACCCACCTCGAAGGGGAAGTCATCGTTCTCATAGACATCAGGCACCGCTGCCCGACCTACACGGACATAGCAAGGCTTATCGTAATTGACGAGAAACTTCACAAGTTTCCTTGTCACCCGCCAGTCGGAGGGCAGACAGACGCTCATGCCGGGGAAAGTGCGCAGCACAGCCATATCGTGCAACGAATGATGGGTAGCTCCTAGGGCACCGTAAGCCACACCGCCAGACACGCCTAAGATCGTGACGGGATTCGCAGAATAGGCCAGGTCGACTTTTACCTGTTCCAGCGAACGAGCGACATAGAAACAGGCAGGGCCACAGCAAAAGACCTTCTTGCCAGAATGGGCCAGACCGGCAGAGATGCCCACGGCATCCTGCTCTGCGATGCCACACTCCACGAACTGCTCAGGCAGCGCATTGGCGTAGTCGCCTAAGGTCACAGAGCCTCGCGCATCGGTGGTGACGGCGATGATATCTTTATCCTCACGTGCCAGTTCAAGCAGCGTGTCGGTGAATTGTTTTCTACATGCAATCATATCAGTATGGGATTAATGGGTTAAATGAGCCATGCGCGCTTCGATTTCCTTGACAGCGGCGATACACTGCTCCTCATTGAGGACACCATGATGCCACTTGGCAATGCCTTCCATAAACGAGACACCTTTGCCCTTGGTGGTCTCGGAGATGAGCAGATGGGGCTTTTTGTTCGTGTAGTCGATGGCATGGAAGGTTGTGAGGATATCCTCCATATCGTCGCCGTTCATGCTGACCACATCCCAGCCGAAGGCACTCCAGCGCTCACGGATGCTGTCGATGGGCATCACATCCTCCGTATCACCCGAGATCTGCAGGTGATTGCGGTCGATGATGGCCACGAGGTTGTCAAGATGATACTTGCTAGCAGCCATCGCGGCCTCATAGATAGAGCCCTCACCCTGTTCACCATCGCCCATGAGGACATAGGTTTTCCAGTCTTTCCGGTCCATCTTGGCAGCAATAGCCATGCCCGTGCCGATGCTAAGGCCATGTCCCAGAGCGCCACTGTTCACCTCAATGCCAGGCACCTCGATGGTGGGGTGGCCACTGAGCACAGAACCAAACTGTCCGAGGGTGTCGAGAACATCCGACTGGAGGAATCCCTTAGCCTCAAGCGTGACATAGAGGGCCTCCACGCAGTGACCTTTCGAGAGAACGAAACGGTCTCTGTCCTGAGCCTTTGGCTCCTGGGGATTCAGATTTTTCATCACATCGAAATAGAGGGCGGTCATCACATTCAGACACGACAGGTCACCACCAATGTGTCCTGCCTTGGCCTTGTAGACGACCTCCACAAGCCTTTTACGGTTTTTCTCCGCTAAAAGCGTCAGTTCTTTTGTTGTCATAGGAGTTACATGAGTTTCCCCTGCGCTGCAAGGGTATCGTAGTTGTTGTTCAGATTACGCCAGTCTACCTTCGAACGGGTAGGAATGGCATTGATATACTTTTCTATGTTCGTGTAGCCATCGCCGTTGCAGTCTTTCGCGGCATCGCTGGCATCGTGGGGATTCAGGCCATTGGCCTTCTCCCATTCATCAGGCATACCGTCGCTATCGCTGTCGGTATAGGGCTGCCAGGCTCTATACTCGGGATAGCCGCCCATCTGACGGGGGTCGGTGATGATGCCCTGCTTATAGGAGTCGGGTGACAGGCGGCGGTACTTGAAGAGGCCTTGCTCATTCTGCGACTTCTCGTGAAGGCCCCATGTGTCGCCGTAGGGATGCTGCTTCACGCCCGTCTGCTTCTCAATCTTGGCAAGCTGCTTCTCATAGTCTTTGACATAATAGGCCTGTCCGCTGCGTACCTCCTCACAGATGCGCTGGTCGACGATGTCGCGGCAGGGCACGGTGGCTCCGGCATTCGACAAGACCCAATCGAAGGCTTTCTCAGCTCCCATGATGGTGACGAAGGGCATCTCGAAAGGCTCGTCTGAGCGCATCAGGGCGAGCTCTGTCTCATCCATCGCACCGTCCTTATCGGCGGTCTGGATGCCCCCGTTCCAGTTGTCTTTAGTAATCTCGGGGTATCCCTCCATGACGTTGCCGGCAGCATAGATCCTGCCAAACTGCTTGAAGGGGAAGAGACCCTCGCTACGGCTCTCGCTCTTGGTGATGCGGTGGCCTATCGGCGTGTCCTTGGGGGTGAGAGGACCGGGCTTGTAGTAGTTGTTGATGAAGTTGAACATCGACTTATACTCGCCACCGTCGGCAGTGCGGTGTACCCAGTTGTAGACGACGTTGTTGACGTAGTTGAACACGCCAGCCCATCCCACACTGGGGTTACGGCCTGTGTTGTCGGCCCAGAGGTTGCGCATAAAGGTGGTGTTCTCGCCGCCGATGGTGGAGCCGAAGGCGTGGTTCCAGGTGTCGAGGGCCTTGGCAGAAATGGTGTTCTGGATGGTCACGTTCACCGTGGGTTTCTTCTCCTTGGGCTTGCCATTGTTCATATCAAACATGTGGCGGTAGAAGGAGATATTCTCGTCGAGACCCCACTCGCAGGAACAGTGGTCGATCATGATGTTACCTACGGGATTGCCGCCGAAGGAGTCTTCACGGTTCATCACGTTGGTCTCACCGCGACGGAAGCGCATGTGGCGCACGATGACATCGTGGGTGTCGACCTGAAACGACTCGCCAGCGATACAGATGCCGTCGCCGGGGGCCGTCTGCCCGGCAATGGTGACGTAGGGGGCACGTACATAAACGGGCGACTTCAGGCGGATAATGCCAGAAACGTTGAACACGATGATGCGGGCTCCGCCCTGCTCGCAGGCCCAACGGAAGGAGCCTGGGCCGTCGTCGTTGAGATTAGACACCGTGAGCACCTTGCCGCCACGGCCTCCGAAGGTGAACATGCCACCGCCCTCGGCACCGGGGAAGGCGGGGATCTTGGCCTGCTTCAGGTCGTAGGGCATACCAGCCCAGGGCACGTAGGGACGACCCTCCTTGGCCTCCTTCACCACAATGGGGAACGCCACTGCCCAGGCTGAATCGCTATGCGCCGCCCAGGCCTTCTTCTGTGTCTCAATCAGTTGTGCTGCCTCATCGGTCAGCTGAGGATACTGTGCAAAACCTGCTGTCGCTGTCAGCAACAACGAGCACGATAATACTAATAATTTTTTCATCTTTCCTAAACGCGTTTAATTTATTATTAAGACCCGGAGGAAAGCTGTTTGTACTCATGCCCTACACACGAAAAAACCGCCCCAACTGCGAATTGGAGCGGCTTTTTTCACTTTTGGTTCCCTGACCCGCCTTCTATTTCTTGTACCAGTCGGGATCACCTGCGTCAACGGTGCTCTGGGTGAAGTCGCCCTTGCTGGCATCGGCAAACTTAACCACCACGGCCTTGCTGTCGGCTACAGGCTCGTCGTCATCGCCTGTCGACTCGTCGGCACTGGTGTCGGCATCTTCGAAGTTGAAGACATTGCCAGAGATGGCCCATACGGGATTCTTACCGCTCTGACCACCGTTCAGACCCTTCACCACCTGGCCTTTCTTACCGCAGTTCACAAAAATACAGTTCTTGACGGTATAGGACAGCCACTTCTGGTTGCTCTGACGATGAGAGAAGAAGTTCTTGTCCTTGGTCAGGTTGTAGAAGGTAGACTCATCGAAATTAAACTCCTGGGTGATTTCCTCAGAATATTCCGTAGCCTTCTGTCCGCCCTGTGAGCTGTAGAGAGACTTTGAAGTGGCCTCAGGTGCCCAGATGGTGGATCTCAAGATGTCAAACACAGTAGCGACACTACCCTTGGTGAAGTCGAACACGGTCACATCGGCTGCCACCTGAATATGGCTGTCTTCCAGTCTCACTCCGCCCTGATAATTCTTGCAGGCGGCATATACCAAGGCTTTCTTCAGACCTACGACATTGACATAGTCGAAGGTGACTACAAACATCTCCCACTCAGCGGGCTGCTCTGTACCGACAGTCACCAGCGGAGAGGCTAGATCAGTAGCATCGATGTCGACGCCCGTGAACTGGATGCCACTCGTGGTGACGAACTTACCCTCGGCACCGACCTTGATCTTGGCACGATTATCGGCATTACCGGAAATCACCAGCGGCATGTTCAGATTAACGGGCTCGTTTAATGTCAAAGACACGCCGGCAGGAAGCTGCAGCGTGGGAACGCCATTGACCACCTCACAATACTGAGCAATAGCAGTTGCCAGTTCATCACCGTCGTGAATCTTCGGCTCGTTAGGATCTGCGGGGAGATCAGTGGCAGAACAAGATGCCAATACCATTGCAACCATCATGGCAACGGTAGCGAAAAGATAATTTAATTTCTTCATAATTTGTGTAGTTATAAAATTAATTTCAGCAGTTTGGGGTCAAAGGTAGGCATTATTTTTGATATTCGCAAGTTTTTTGGGGAAAAAGTGATGATTCCAAGCCATTTTCTTGATAATCAGACAGCTACAGAAGCATTGATTACACGTGTACATTAATATATTGATTACAAAAGGCCGCTTCCTGCGTCTTTGGTATAAACAGACTAACGACATGAGCAAGAAAACCATATTTTCATACCTTCTCCTGTGGTGGGCGGCCCTGCTGCAAGGACAGGAGGTCTATGTATCGACCTCGTTTCATGAGCCCGCCACAGAAGGACTGCGATTCATCTATAGCAACGACGGCGTGAGGTGGGACTCCATCCAGGGTGTCTTCCTGCGCCCTGAGGTAGGACAGCAGAAGGTGATGCGCGACCCGTCGGTTGTCAAAGGCCCCGACGGCACCTTCCATCTCGTCTGGACCAGCAGCTGGCGCGGAGACCAGGGTTTCGGCTACAGCTCGTCGAAAGACCTGATTCACTGGTCACCCCAGCGATTCATTGCCACCGGGATGGACACGACAACCGTCAACACCTGGGCACCGGAACTCTTCTACGATGACGTGAAGCGACAGTTCTTGGTAATATGGGCCTCATGCGTGCCGGGCAAGTTTCCTGACCATCAGGAAGATCACAAGAACAATCATCGCCTGTATTATCTGACGACCAAGGACTTCAGGACTTTCTCAAAGCCTCAGCTCTTCTACGACCCCGGCTTCTCTGCCATCGACGCTACCCTTGTAAAACGAGGCAAGAGTGACTATGTGATGGTGGTAAAGGACAACTCGCGCCCCATGAGGAATATCAAAGTAGCCTTTGCCACGTCCCCCTACGGTCCTTGGTCGACTGCCTCCGAACCCTTTACGGAGCCGTTTACCGAAGGGCCATCGACAGCGAAGGTAGGCGACTGGTATTATGTCTACTACGACTCTTATCGCCACAAGATCTATGGTGCCCATCGCACAAAGGACTTCAAGACCTTCCAAGACCAGACGGGAGCAGTGAGCTTTCCCGTAGGACACAAGCATGGCACGGTATTCATGGCCGACAGGCAACTGGTGGAGGGACTGATAAAATACAACCGCGACGTAGTGCATTACAGCGGAAAGGCCATCGCCCTATCCGAGCGACATGACGGCGGGCTGAAACCCGTCGTGGGTGTACACTCCATCCAGACCATGCGAGGCGAAAAGCCATGGACCTATAACCACCAGCCGATGATCTGCTATTGGAACGGCCAGTTCTATATGCACTACCTGACCGATCCCCGTCATGAGCATGAGGCACCGGGCAAGACGATGCTCCAGACCTCAGAGGATGGTTATACGTGGACAGCACCCACGGAACTCTTCCCGGAGTATCCTGTGCCCGAGGGCTGGACGAAAGAGGGCAAAGACTTCCCCGCTGCCCACAACCTGAAAGCGGTGATGCATCAGCGTGTAGGGTGGTTTGTGGCCCCCAACGGCAAGCTTATCGCCACAGGCAACTATGGTATCTGCCTGACGATGAAAGACGACCCCAATGACGGCAACGGCATCGGACGTGTCGTGAGAGAGGTGAAAAAAGACGGTAGCCTCGGGCCTGTCTATTTCATGTATTATAACCATGCCTTCAATGAGAAGAACACCATCTATCCCTATTACAAACGGGCGAAGGACAAGGCTTTTGTGGCTGCCGTTGACGCGATGGTGGCAGACCCCATGCAACGGATGCAATGGGTGGAGGAGGCAGACCGCAATGAGAAGATGATCCCCCTGCAGAAACCCTATAAGGCCTTCTCCGGCTACACGCTGCCAGACGGGCGTAAGATCGGACTCTGGAAACATGCCGTGACGAGCCTATCGGCCGATGGCGGTCATACCTGGCGACTCGTGGGAGCGCCCAATGCTCTGAAATGCGACCGTGCCCCAGGCTTCGTGAACTCGAATGCCAAGATCTGGGGGCAACGACTTTCGGATGGGACTTATGCCACCGTCTATAACCCCTCGGAATACCGCTGGCCCCTCGCCATCTCACTGAGTCAGGACGGATTGAACTATACGACGCTGAATCTCGTTAATGGCGAAGTGACACCCCTCAGGCATGGCGGACAATACAAGAGTTACGGTCCGCAATATGTACGGGGAATCCAAGAGGGGAACGGCATCCCCAAGGACAATGACCTATGGGTGGCTTACTCCAACAACAAGGAGGATATGTGGGTAAGCCGGATCCCTGTGCCTGTACGTCAGAACGCTACCGCCCACGCTGACCTCAGAAAGTATCAGACACTCTGTGAGATGACAGACTGGAACCTGTACATTCCACGTCTGTGTCCGATTGTCCTGAACGACGGTGTACTGACCCTATCCGACAGCGATCCCTACGATTATGCCAAGGCAGAGCGCATCATTCCCAATACAAAGGAACTGGAAGTGGAATTTGACCTCTGTGCTGCCCAGACGACTCACGGGGAGCTGGATATTGAATTTCTCGATGACAGCGGTAACGTATGCTCCCGCATCGTCGTCGACTCCACAGGAGCCATGCGCGTCAAAGGCGGTGCACGATTCGGCACCCTGTTAAGGAAATACGAGGCCGGCACCACCTATCATATCAAAGCAGTGCTCTCTACCTCATTGCATCGCGCCACCTATTATCTGAACGGCAAGAAAGCCTGTGAACGGCAGTTCGACACGCCAGTGGAGAGCATCTCACGCCTCGTCTTCCGAACAGGTATGCTCTTCGACAAGCCAGACATCAACACCCCTGCTGATCAGGATTTCGACATGCCCCGTGCCGATGAGACTGATCCCAAGGCCACCTTTGCACTCTCGAATGTCACTTCGAGGTCATCAGATGCCGATGGGATGGCCGCCGTACTCAGATACGACGACTTCGCCCACTATGCAGAACATTTCAACACGATGGAGGACGAAAACATCGTCACCACCATCCCCAATGCCGCCTCATCCGACTGGATGCGCCGGAACATTCCCCTTTTCGACTGTCCACAAGAGAACTTCCGCGAGATGTATTACTACCGTTGGTGGACACTCCGCAAACATATCAAGCTCACGCCGGCCGGCTATGGCATGACGGAGTTCCTCGTTCAGCGCAGCTATGCCGACAGATACAATCTCATTGCCTGCGCCATCGGCCACCATGTGATGGAGAGCCGCTGGCTGCGCGACACCACCTATCTGCATCAGATCCTCCGCACCTGGTACTTTGGCAATGACGGACAGGCCATGACGAAGATGAACAAGTTCTCGTCATGGAATCCCGCCGCTGTCTATGAGATGTGGAAAGTACAAGGCGACACAGCCTTTATGCTCGGACTCAAGCCACGCCTTGAAGAGGAATATGCCCGTTGGGAACACACCAACCGCCTGCCCTCCGGGCTCTACTGGCAGGGCGATGTGCAGGATGGCATGGAAGAGAGCATCAGCGGCGGGCGCAAGAAACAATACGCCCGTCCCACCATCAACAGCTATATGTTCGGCAATGCCAAAGCCCTTGCTGCCATGAATCAGATGTGCGGAGAAGCTGCCCAGGCAGCTCTTTACACCCAGAAGGCCGATACCTTGCGAAGACTTATCGAGCACAAGTTATGGAACCCGCAGCATCAGTTCTTTGAGACCCTTCGCGGCGACTCTTCCGCCAACGTCCGCGAAGCGATTGGCTTTATCCCTTGGTATTTCAATCTGCCAGAGGCAGGCTCCAAGTATGATGTTGCGTGGCAACAATTGACTGACGAACAAGGCTTCTCAGCACCCTATGGACTGACGACAGCCGAGCGTCGCCATGCCGAGTTCCGCTCGCATGGTGTAGGGAGATGCGAATGGGACGGTGCCATCTGGCCCTTTGCCACCTCACAGACCCTTACAGCACTGGCCAACTATTTGAACGAGCACTTAGCTGGGTCAGGGGACGGTTCTCTGACCCAATCTGTCGAAGCAGCTGGTGTCAGAGAGTCCCCTGACCCAACCTTCTTCCGTCAGATGGAACTCTACGTGGAGAGCCAGCACCATCGCGGGCGTCCCTATATCGGGGAATATCTCGATGAGACGAACGGTGCCTGGCTGATGGGCGACCGTGAACGCAGCCGCTACTATAATCACTCTACCTTCAACGATCTGATGATTACAGGCATCTGCGGACTCCGTCCTCAGGCAGACGGCAGTATCGTGGTGAACCCCCTCATGCCACAAGGTCAATGGCCCTACTTCTGCCTCGACGGCGTCAGCTATCGCGGCCACATCCTCACCATCATCTGGGATCAAGACGGCCAGCGCTATCATCAAGGTACAGGTCTGATGCTGATGGTCGACGGCGAGGTCGTTGCCAGGAGAAAAGACATTGGAATGATTACATATCAAGTAAAGAAATGAAAAACAGTAGAATACCCAGGCTTAATCATCTGTGGATGACAATAGGCATCTTATCTGTCTCATGCCTCGGGTCATGGGGACAGGTTCATGACCCAGACTTGGGTCAGGCAACCCGTCCCCACGACCCCTACGAGACACAGTATCGCAGGCCAGTGAGTGAGGTCATGCAGGATGTCGCCAAGCGGTTTGACGTGAAGTTCAAGTTCGACAGTAATGTGGATACTGCCGGTGTGATGCTCACCTATGCCGATTTCCGCATCCGTCCCTACTCCTTGGAGCAGACACTCGACAACATCTGCAAGCACTTCGACTGGAACTGGTGGAAACAGAGCGGCAATCTCTACAAGATCAAGCTTTATGAATATCCCCGTCGCCACGAGGACGAAGGCAGGCAGATGCTCGACTACCTTGCATCGAAATACCACGATGCCCAGGAGTGGGAGGCCCGTCGCGCGATATTAAAGAAGGAGGTGCGCGAACGCCTGCAGATAGATGCCTTTCTCGACTCCTGTGTGAAGGATGCCAAGCCTATCCTTTCCAAAGTCCGCAAGCACGATGGCTATACCACACAGAACATCTGTATCGAACTGACACCCGGCCAGCACCTCTTCGGCACCATCTACACCTCACTGAGAAAAGGCAAGAAGCCCCTCATCGTCTGCCCTGACGGCCACTGGCCCTCACGTTATCGCGACGACGAGCAACAGCGTCTGGCCACACTGGCCCGTATGGGAGCCGTCTGTGTGGATTTCGACCTCTATGGCTATAGTCAGTCAAAGGCTGAGGTAGGTGACCATCATGCCGCCCGTGCCCACATCTTCCAGGCTGCCTGTGGCTTGAAGCTGCTCGACTACATGCTGGCCAACCGCAAGGACATCGACCCCACCCGTGTGGCTGCCAACGGCGGCAGTGGAGGAGGCACGCATACCGTCCTGCTCGCCCTGCTCGACGATCGTATCACCGCCTCTGCACCGGTAGTCCATGTCGCATCCCACTTCGACGGAGGCTGTCCCTGTGAGAGTGGCATGCCCATACAGATGGCCGGCAACGGCACCTGTGAGGCTGAGTTGGCTGCCATCATCGCCCCAAAGCCACTGCTGCTGGTGAGCGACGGCGGCGACTGGACCTCCACGACCCCAGAACTCGAATATCCATTCATCCAGCGCATCTTCGGCTTCTACGATGCCAAGGCTCAGGTTCGCAATACCCATCTGCCCGACGAGCGCCACGACTTCGGTCCCAGCAAGCGTCAGGCCGTCTACGACTTTTTTGCCGATGTCTTCGCCCTCGACAGGAGCATGATCGACGAGAGCAAGGTGACGATAGAACCCGCAGAGAAGATGCAGACCATATTAAAATAAGTATGAGGACAAGACTGATATGGATGACCGCCCTGTTGATGGCCGTCACGACAAATGCAAGCGCATACAGGCTATGGTACGACCGTCCGGCCATGACCTGGACCCAAGCCCTGCCCGTAGGCAACGGCACCATCGGCGGAATGGTCTTCGGCACACCCGCTGCAGAGCATATCCAACTCAACGAAGAGACTCTCTGGGCCGGACAGCCGAATCAGGTAATCCACCCTGAGGCAAGAGCCAGCCTGCCTCAGGTGCGACAGCTTATCTTCGACGGAAAATACAAGGAGGCCGAGGCACTGGCCAATGAGAAGGTGATGCCTGTAGGGGCAGGGAAGAACATGGGTATGCCATATCAGCCATTCGGCGACCTGTTCCTGTCAATGCCTGGTCACACCGCCTACTCCCATTATGAGCGTTTCCTCGATCTTGAGAATGCCCGTGCCATCGTGCATTATAAGGTGGATGGTGTCAGTTATGAGCGTGAGGTCATCACCCCGTTGGGAGGACACCCCGTCGTCGCAGTCCGCCTGACAGCCAGTGAAAAGGGTCGGATCACCTTCACGGCCAACATGACCTCCCCACATGAGAATGTGCTCATCAGCAGCGACGGACAGGAGGCCGTGCTCTTGGGTGTATCGTCGAAACACGAGAGCCTGAAGGGCAAGGTGCGCTTTCAGGGTCGCATGGCCGTCAAGACCGTCGGCGGAAGGACCTCCTGCCGCGACGGCCTGATCAGCGTGACCGGGGCTGATGAGGCAACGCTCTATCTCACCATCGGCACCAACGTCAGGAGCTATCAAGACATCACCGGCGACGAGGTATCACAGTCCAGGGACCGGCTGCACCAAGCCATGGCCCTCGGCTATGAAGCACTCAAAGCCCTCCATGAGAAAACCTACCACGACTACTACCGGCGCGTGACGCTAGACCTGGGCGAAGACCTGTATCCCCGGCTTCCTACCGACAAGCGCATCGACCAGTTCCGTGAGCATACGGACAACTATCTCGTGGCCACCTACTTCCAGTTCGGCCGATATCTGCTCATCTCTTCCTCGCAGCCCGACAACCTCAATCCGGCAAACCTACAGGGCATCTGGAACGACAAGATGTTTCCATCCTGGGACTCGAAATACACGACGAACATCAACCTTGAGATGAACTACTGGCCGTCGGAGGTCTGTAACCTCACGGAGATGAACGCCCCACTTTTCAAACTCATCCGCGAGGTGGCCGAGACTGGCCGTCAGACCGCCCGCGAGATGTACGGCGCCGACGGCTGGGTATTGCACCACAACACCGACCAGTGGCGCATCACAGGCCCTGTAGACCATGCTGCGACAGGTCTGTGGCCCATGGGCTCCGCCTGGCTCTGCCGACATCTGTGGGAGCACTATCTCTATACAGGCGACAAGTCGTTTCTGCGTGAGGTATTCCCCATCATGCTCGACGCCGCCCGGTTCTACAGCCAGACACTTGTTAAGCATCCCACCAAGGGCTATCTGGTCGTCTGCCCCGGCGAATCGCCAGAGCACGGTGGCAAGGGCCGTCCCTCCCCCCTCGATGCCGGTATAACAATGGATAATCAGCTCGTCACCGAGCTTTATACCGACGTGCTCGTTGCCTATCATGCCCTTGGGTCAGGGGACGGTTCTCTGACCCAATCTGGCGAAGCAGCTGGTGTCAGAGAACCGTCCCCTGACCCACTGCTCGACACCATCCGCACCCAGCTCCGGCAGCTCCCCCCGATGCAGATAGGCCGCTGGGGACAGCTCCAGGAGTGGCTCGACGATCTCGACGACCCCAACGACGATCATCGCCATTTCTCCCATCTCTACGGTCTCTACCCCTCCAACCAGATATCCCCCTATCGCACCCCCGCCCTTTGTCAGGCCGCCCGCACCTCGCTCGAAGCACGAGGCGATGTCTCTACCGGCTGGAGCATGGGCTGGAAGGTCTGTGCCTGGGCCCGCCTGCTCGACGGCAACCATGCCTACAAGCTGATAGAAGACCAGCTGACGTTGACCGCCGACACCTTCCTCATCTTCGGCACCACCAAACAGACGGGAGGCACCTACCCCAATCTCTTCGATGCCCACCCGCCATTCCAGATCGACGGCAACTTCGGCTGTACGGCGGGCATCGCCGAGATGCTGCTGCAGAGTCACGACGGATTCATCTATCTGCTGCCCGCACTGCCCGATGCCTGGCCGGACGGCTCCGTCAGCGGACTCAGGGCTCGCGGAGGCTTCGAGGTAGACCTCACGTGGCGTGACGGCCATCTCACGCAAGCCGTCATTCGTTCCACCCATGGCGGCACCTGTCGGCTGCGCAGCCGTGTGCCACTGAAAGGCAAAGGGCTGAAGGCCGTCAAGACCGCCCCCACCCCATCGCCACCCACAGCCACCTGGCTCTACGAACTGTCCACAAAGCACGGCTCGGCCAGCATACTCACCTCACGGCGTGTCAGACGTCATTAGTTATTTATCTCTGTTGTTGTCTGGTAAGAGTGGATCACATGGTGCCCGCTCGTTCAGGGCACCCTGCCTTATTTGAAAACAACCCCGCCTTCTGGCATGATATTTTATCTGGTTTATTTTGTTTATTCGGATATTATGCTTACCTTTGCAGCCGAAAGAAGAAATCTACTTAAAAAGAAACAAAACAATGAGAAAAATGATGCTTATCGCCCTGCTGACGATGGTGACGGTCGGCGTATGGGCAGCCAATGACCAGAAACCGTGGGCGAACGGACGGCTGAGGGTGTCGGACAACCAGCGATTCCTGATGCACGAGAACGGCACGCCCTTCTTCTGGCAGGGAGAGACGGGCTGGCTGCTGCCTGAGCGGCTCGACCGGGCTGAAGCGGAATGGTACCTGCAGCGCTGTCGCGAAGAGGGATATAATGTGGTGCAGATACAGGTGATCGACGGCGTGCCTGCCTACAACATCTACGGACAGAAGTCGCACCCGCTGCCCGTGGAATCGGCTAACACCACCTACGGCTACTGGGATCACCTGGACTACATCATCGACCTGGCCCGTCAGAACGGCATCTACATCGGCATGGTCTGCATCTGGGGCGGACTGGTGAAAGAGGGCAAGCTGACGGTGGAGGAGGCTAAGAAATACGGTGACTTCCTCGCCAAACGCTACAAGGACCGTCCTAACATCATCTGGCTGATGGGCGGCGACATCCAGGGCGACATCAAGCCGGAGGTGTGGAATGCGCTCGCCACCAGCATCAAGGCCGTCGACAAGAATCACCTGATGACCTACCACCCCCGCGGACGATATACGTCGGCCAAGTGGTGGAGCCAGGCTTTCTGGATCGACTTCCACACCTTCCAGAGCGGCCACCGCAGGTATGGCCAGCGCATGGGCAATGCCGACTACCCCATCCCCGACAATACGGAGGAGGACAACTGGATGTATGTGGACTCCACGTGGGCCTACAAGCCTGTGAAGCCCGTGCTCGATGCCGAGCCCTCCTACGAAGATATCCCCATGGGACTGCACGACAAGAACGAGCCCCGCTGGAAAGCCTGCGACGTGAGACGCTATGCCTACTGGAGCGTGTTCGCCGGCAGCTGCGGCCACACCTACGGCCACAATGCCATCATGCAGATGTTGAAGCCGGGCTATCCCACAAGCTACGGCGACGCGGGTGACGTGAAGACCTGGTATCAGGCACTCAACGACCCGGGGTTCCAGCAGATGAAGTTCCTCCGACAGCTGATACTCTCATTCCCCTATTTCGAGCGCGTGCCCGACCAAAGCGTCATCGTGGAGAATGGAAAGCAGTATGACCGTCTTATCGCCACCCGCGGCAATGACTATCTGCTGGTCTACAACTACACCAGTCGTGACATGAAGCTCGACCTCACCAAGATCTCCGGCTCGAAGAAAAACGTATGGTGGATGAATGGCGGCACGGGCATCCTGCGGTATCTCGGTGAATACGACTCCAAGGTGCTCACCTTCCGCCCTCACAAGACGGGCTTCGGCATCGAAGACGGGGTGCTGATAGCCATCGATGCAGAGAAGGACTACATCGCCAAGGACCAGCTCAGGATTGCTGACAGGACGCTGACGGGCAAAGCCCGCGACCTGAACGAGTAGAAACGGATTCAGATGACACCAAACAACCGAATGACTCAGATGAAGAAAACCATCATATTACTGACACTGGCAGTGATGGTCATGGGGACACGTGCCTGGGCAGACCCGACAGTCTGTGACCTCAGGACGGAACGCCTCGTCAACCCCATGAGCATCGACACGCCCACCCCCCGGCTCGGCTGGCGCATAGAGTCAAAGCAACAGGACGTGATGCAGACCCGCTGCCACATCATCGTGGCTTCGACACGCGAGAAGGCAGAGGCGCTGGAGGGCGACCTCTGGGATGCGACGCTCGACGACGGCCGTTCGCAGTGGATACCCTATGCAGGGAAGGCCCTCAGGAGCAATACCCGCTGCTACTGGCGCGTGAAGGTGGCCACCACCAAGGGCGAGAGCGACTGGAGCGCCGTCGCCATGTGGAACGTGGGGCTGCTGACGGAATCAGACTGGAGTGGCCGCTGGATAGGCTGGGACCATACGATGCCCTGGGACGTCGTGTCGGAGCACAGTCGCCTGTCTGCCCGTTATCTGCGCAAGGAATTTGAATTCAACAAGGAGGTGCGACAGGCTACGCTCTATATCAGCGGACTTGGCATGTATGAGGCCTTCATCAACGGGCAGCGGGTAGGCGACCAGGTGCTGGCCCCGGCACCCACAGACTATCGCCGGACGGTGCTCTACAACGCCTTCGACGTCACCCCGCTGCTGCAGCCGGCATCCCGCCACTGCATCGCCGTGGTTCTCGGCAACGGCCGCTACTACACCATGCAGCAAGACAAGAAGCCCTATAAGATCACCAACTTCGGCTACCCCACCCTGCGCGTGAACCTGATCGTGGAGTTCACCGACGGAAGCCGTCAGACCGTCGGCAGCGATGAGAAATGGACCATCTGCCTGGACGGTGCTATCCGCAGCAACAACGAATATGACGGCGAGACCTACGACGCCCGCAAGGAATTCACGACCAGCCGTTCCTGGACGGAGGTGGGCTTCGACGATTCCAAGTGGCAGAAAGCCGAGCGTACAGCCATCCCCTATGGCACCCTGCGCGGTGCGATGGCGGAGAACATGAAGGTGCTCAAGCAGTTGAAGCCCAGGCATCTCACCCGCAAGGGCAGCAGGCTGATCCTCGATATGGGCCAGAACATGGCGGGCTGGCTGAAACTGCGCCTCGGCGGTCTTGACAGCGGTGACAGCGTGGTTGTACGCTTCGCAGAGAAACTCGATGCCGACGGTCAGATCTGGGTAGAGAACTTCCGTCACGCCCAAAGCACCGACCGCTATTATGCCAACGGAAAGGAACAAGGCCGCTGGTGGCACCCAACCTTCGTCTATCACGGTTTCCGATACGCGGAGATCACAGGTCTGCCCAATGCCACCATCGACGACTTCATCGGTGAGGTCGTCAGCGACGAGATGGAAGAGACCGGGCACTTCGTCTCAACAGACACCATATTAAATAAGGTGTATAGAAATGCCTATTGGGGCATCCTCTCCAACTACAAGGGCATGCCCGTAGACTGCCCGCAGCGCGATGAGCGCCAGCCGTGGCTGGGCGACCGTACCCGGGGATGCTTCGGCGAGGCCTTCCTCTTCGACAACCAGGCGCTCTATGCCAAGTGGGCGCGCGACATCACCGAGGCCCAGCGCGAGGATGGCTGCATACCCGATGTGGCACCAGCCTTCTGGAACTACTACAGCGACGACCTGACGTGGGCGGCAGCCCTTCCTATGTCGCTCGCCATGCTCATCGGCCACTACGGCGACGAGGCCCCGCTACGGAAATTCTATCCCAACGTCAAGCGCTGGCTCGTACATCTGAAGACACAGTATCAGCAACCAGACGGACTCATCCACTGCGGGAAATATGCCGACTGGTGCCTGCCTCCTGAGCGTGAAGACCTGATCCACAGTGAGGACCCAGCCCGCAAGACCGATGTCACACTGATCTCCTCGGCCTACTATTTCCACATCTGCCGGATGATGGCGGGCTATGCACGGATGCTGAGACACGACGATGACGCCACGTGGTTTGAGCAAGAGGCCACGACGATGAAGACAGCCTTCAACCGCGAATACCTCACCGTGAGGAAAGGCACCGCCCTCGTGCCCGACCATATCCTCTATCCCGACAGCACCTGTTACGGTAACAATACCGTTACGGCCAACCTGCTGCCCTACACGTTTGGCATGATCGACGACCCTTACGTGAAGAGACAGGTGGAAAAGCAGATCATCAAGGCCATCACCGACCAGAACCTCGGCACGGTTACCTGTGGCGTGATTGGTATCGGCTGGCTCATGCACGCCCTCACCGAGATGGGGCGCACTGACCTGGCCTGGCTCCTGGCCACCAACAAGAAATACCCCTCGTGGGGCTATATGACCGAGCACGGCGCCACCACCATCTGGGAACTCTGGAACGGCGACACCGCCTCACCTAAGATGAACTCGGGCAATCACGTGATGCTCCTCGGCGACCTGCTCTCATGGCTCTATGAGGACATCGCCGGCATCGCTGCGGCAGATGCGGGATTCAGGCACATCGCCATGAAGCCAGACTTCTCCGTCGACGAGATTGACGATATCAATGCCAGCTACCAGTCCATCTACGGCAAGATCGTCAGTCGGTGGAAGAAGGAGCACGGCCGACTCTACTGGCACGTGGAGATTCCCGCCAATACCAAGGCCACCCTCCACCTGCCCGGCGACGAGACCGTCGAACTCGGTTCCGGCTCCCACGACCTCATCAGGCCGATCCTTCCCAAGAGTCCCAATAGCCCTGTCGTCTGCGACGAATTCCTATACAAGACAGCCGATTTCCCCCAGTGCCACTCCGCAAGTATCGTAGAGACGAAGAAGGGCGACCTGATCGCCACCTATTTCGGAGGCACCAAGGAGCGCAATCCCGATGTCTGCATCTGGGTGAGCCGCAAGCCCAAGGGCGCCAAGGAATGGACCAAGCCCGTGATGGTGGCCGACGGTGTGGAATTAAAGCCCCTTCAGCCAGACACAGCCGCTGCCATCAGCCAGGTATCGACCTCACAGAAGCCCGCATTCGGAGGCCGGTTCATGCCATTGCCCCAATGGACGGGCAACCGCGGCGAAGCCGCCATCGGCGATGGCTACCGTGAAGCCTGCTGGAACCCCGTGCTCTTCGAGACCCCCTCCGGCGAGCTGCAGCTCTATTTCAAGATCGGCTTCAACATCCAGAGCTGGCAGGGCTGGCGCGTCATCTCGAAAGATGGCGGCAAGACATGGAGCAAGCGCGAAAGGCTACGGTTTGGAGGGTTAGCGGGAATGAAGCTGCCACCCCAAGGCATCTACGGTCCCATCAAGAACAAACCGATCCTAAACGATGGCCGTCTGATTGCACCGACGAGCGACGAGCACGACGGTTGGAAGATATACTTCGAGTTATCCGATGACATGGGCCAGACCTGGCGGCGCACGGCCTTCGTCGGAGCCGATGCCGGCGTCAAGGCCATCCAGCCCAGCATCATCCGCCTGCAAGACGGTAGGCTGGAAGCCCTCTGCCGCACCCGCAGCCGTCATATCGGAGTGACCTTCTCCAGCGACAACGGCAAGACCTGGAGCAAGCTGCAGCTCATCGACACGCCCAACAACAACAGCGGCATCGATGCCGTCACCCTCAACGACGGCACCTTCGCCATGATCTGCAACGACTGGCCCATCGAGCCAACGAAGGAGAAAGGCGCGCGTACGCCGCTGTCCATCCTCCGCAGCAGCGACGGCATTCACTGGAGCCACTGGGTCACCCTCGAGGACTCGCCCATCCTGCAATACAGCTACCCCTCGATCATCCAAAGCCGCGACGGCCATATCCACGTGGTCTACACCTGGCGCCGCCAGCGGATTAAACATGTAGAACTGATACCGTAATAACAATGAGAAGAATATTATTTGTCATTAGCCTCATGCTCGGCACAATGGCCTATGCCCAGCAGGTTTCCGTAGCAGGTCTTTTCCCGCTTGAGAACAGTGGCCGCATCGTGTATAACTTCAACGAGGGCTGGCGCTTTGCGCTCGGCGATGTCAAGGGAGCCGAAACGACTGCCTTCGACGACTCGAAGTGGGTGGTCGTCAGTGCCCCTCACATCGACCGTCTGGAGCCCTCCGAGGCCAGTGGCGGGCGCAACTACCAGGGCGTATGCTGGTATCGCAAGCACTTCACCATACCCGGGGACATGACTGGCAAGCAGGTGCTCGTCCATTTTGAATCCATCATGGGCAAGCAGTGGGTCTATGTCAATGGAAAGCTGGTCAAGGAGCACTTGGGCGGCTATCTGCCCATCACCGTCGACCTGACGAAAGAGGGCGTGAAGGCAGGTGACAAATGCCTCATCGCCGTGAAGGCCGACAACAGCGACGACAAGAACTATCCCCCCGGCAAGCCACAGAACCAGCTCGACTTCACCTATCACGGGGGCATGTACCGTGACGTATGGCTCATCGGCAAGTCGCAGGTGGCCATCACCGATGCCATCGAGCGCAACCAGGTGGCCGGCGGAGGCGTATTCATCCACTTCGACCATATCTCCGACAAGAAGGCCGACGTCTTTATCGACGTGGAGATCGGGAAGGGAGAAAGGACAGAAGGAGCCAAGGAGGGGAGCAGGAGCGTGACCCTCACCGCTCGCATCAAGGATGCCTCTGGCAAGATTGTCAAGACCTTGAAACAGTCCAAGGCAGTAGCCCAATGTAAACTGTTCCCTCTTCACTGCACCCTTTCATCCCCTCATCTCTGGTCGCCCGAGGATCCCTACCTCTATACCGTCGAGCTGCAGGTGACGGATGGCAAGAAGAACCTTGACGGCGGCATCGTGCGCATGGGTATCCGCAAGGCCGAGTTCCGGGGCAAGGACGGCTTCTGGCTCAACGGCAAGCCCTACCACCAGTTGGTGGGCGGCAACCGCCACATGGACTTCGCCTATGTGGGCAATGCGCTGCCCAATTCCCAGCAGTGGCGCGACGTTAAGCGACTGAAGGATGCGGGTATGACCATCATCCGCTCTGCCCACTATCCGCAGGACCCATCGTTTATGGACGCCTGCGACGAACTGGGCCTCTTCATCATCGTGCCCACTCCCGGCTGGCAGTTCTGGAACAAAGACCCGCAGTGGGGAGAGATGGTACATCAGAACACCCGCGACATCATCCGCCGCGACCGTAACCACCCATGTGTGCTCATGTGGGAGCCCATCCTCAACGAGACCCGCTATCCTGAGGACTTCGCCCTGAAAGCCCTGCAAATCACCCGCGACGAATATCCCTACCAGGGACGACCCGTAGCCGCTGCCGATATGAATTCCGCCGGCGTGAAGGACAACTATGACGTGCTTTACGACTGGGCCTACAACATCGCCAACGGCAAGTACGACGACCTCGACAAGTGCATCTTCACCCGTGAGTGGGGCGAGTATGTCGACGACTGGTATGCCCACAATGCCATCAACCGCGCTGCCCGCGGCTGGGGCGAACATGCACAGCTGGCAGCAGCCCTCTCGCTGGCAGACACCTACGGACAGATGTATCACGGCCAGCGACAGTTCATCGGCGGATGCCTGTGGCACCCCTTCGACCATCAGAGAGGCTATCATCCCGATGCCTACGTGGGCGGCATCTATGATGCCTTCCGCCAGCCGAAATACGCCCTCGACATGTTCAAGGCGCAACAGACAGCCGGCGAGCCGTTCCTCTCGATTGCACACGAGATGACCCAGTTCTCACCTGCTGATGTGACGATATTCACCAACTGCGACAGTGTCCGCCTGACGGCCCTCAATGGTTGGAAGACAGCGACCCTGCCCGTTATCCACGACCCCAACGGCCAGCCCAACGCCCCGGTGGTGTTCAAGGACTTCTGGGACTTCTGGAAAGCCCGCGACCTGAGCTACACCAAGCGCTCCTGGCAGAGCGTGAAGCTCGTGGCCGAGGGAATCAAGAACGGTCAGGTGGTCTGCACCGTAGAGAAAATGCCCTCGCGCCGCAGCACGAAGATCCGTCTGGTGGCCGACGAGATGGGCAGGCCGCTTGTGGCCGACGGCAACGACTTCATCGTGGTGGTGGCAGAGATTACCGACGACAACGGCAACGTGCGCCGCTTAGCCCGCGAGCACGTGACATTTACCGTCAAGGGCGAGGGGCGCATCATCGGCGATGCCTCGATAGCCGCCAACCCCCGCCAGGTGGAATGGGGCACGGCTCCCGTGCTCATCCGCAGCACCCACAAGGCCGGCAAGATCAGCATCATCGCCCGTAGCACCTTCGAGGGCATCCATGCCCCCGCTGCCGATACCCTCACTATTGAGAGCATCCCCTACGAGGGCCGCATGTGTTATCAGGAGTCAAGTGACGGCATGACACAGCCCGCCAACACCCGACACCCGTCACCAGCCACCCCCTCCCTGTCTGAATCCGAGCGGCGCAAAATGCTGGAGGAAGTGGAGCAACAACAGCAGGATTTTGGCATCCAGTAGGCTCACAATAGTTAATAAATCACAAATGTGACAAATCCTATGCCGAAGTTACCTATAAAATGCGTACCTTTGGCACTGGATTTTTGACAAACTACTGATATTATAATTAACAAACTTAATTTTACAAGCTTATGAAGAAAATTTTTACTTTAGTTAGTATGGCGCTTTGTGCTCTGACAGCAAATGCGCAGGATGTTTACAATGCCATCGTCGACGGTAAGCTCGCCACTGAGTTTGCTGCCGTAGCTGGCGAGAACGGCGGTGTGGCTAATAACACAACCGACGGCAAGAGCATCATTACCATGACAGCCGGTAAGGCTACCGTGACGGCAGTAGGAGGCACAACCCCCGCCAATGCCGACGGAGGCGGACAGCAAATCACCATCGGTAATACCATCGATGCAGAGAAGCACATCTATGAGGTTGCTTCCGTAGGTGCATGGAACGACATCAACTGGGGTCTGAAAAACCAGGGAGACATCGATTTCTGGTATGTAACAGGCACAGGTAACCCCTATGTGAAGATGAATGCCGTGGAGAACTCCAAGGATGATAAATGGCAGGGCAACTACAAGGCTGATTACGTATATTACAACCCCGACGGTTCGCTGGGCATGCCTGTAACAGGTCTCTACTACAAATTCACCGCCACGGCCAAGGGTGCCTTCAAGGTGAAGGTGTGGGCCAACAAAGGAAATCGTCTGACCTTTGTGGTGAACGCCAAGACCATGAAAGCCGAGAAGCTGCTGGCTTCCGGATATATCAACGGCGTGAATGATGCCGACGGCAAGAAGAAGCTTCTCACTGTCGAGCAGGTTGACTCCGTACACCATGCATACATCTACGGCAACTATGAGGCAGCCGTAGCCGCTGGGGAGAAAACCGAGGAAGAGCTGGCAGAGATGAAGGCTCAAGCCGACGCTCTGGCTGCAGAGCGCGAGTATGTGATCGGTAACGGCAACCAAAACTTCTGGGGCTGGCTGACCTTCGACGTTGAGGCCGGTGAGGAGTACTGGGTGTTCCAGCACAGCTCACAGATTGGCTTCGGCGGTTTCGAGTTCCACGAGGGCAAGACCGCAGAGGATCTGATTGGCGGCATTGAGGCTGCATACGTCTATACCACCAACTTCTCAACCTACGTAAACGATGAAGGCGAGCGTGTCACCTGGAAGGGTGAGAAGATCGTGGGCGACGGACAGTTCGCTAGCACCGACGAGGAAGGTGCCATCTTCGGCGACTACTTCCACAACGTGGCTGGCTCTGCTCCCCGTCAGAACTACTGCCTGCTGCCAGAGGACGTACTGGCTCACTCAGCCAAGACCGAGGCCCTGACCATCGCCGTATGGGTAAAGGCTGACGAGAATACGGCATCAGCCGACTACATGTGGGCACCGCTCTTTACGGCTTATGGTGCAGGTCCTGCTGCATCAAACACATGGCCGATGCTGGCCTGCCAGTATCGTGGCGTGCTGCAGCTGAACAATGCTGGATGGTGCGACTATGTCGATGCCAATAACGTGAAGGGAGTCAACACGCTCTATCACGGTGATACCGACTGGCTGGCCGACCACAAGTGGCACTACTACACTGCCGTCTTCGAGGGTGAGAACGCTAAGGTTTACTTCGACGGTGAACTGAAGAACGAGTGGAATGCCAATACTACCACGCAGGCCGACGGTTATGTCAACAGCCAGAAGGGGCTCTTCACCAACGGTGCCGACCTGAAGTACATCTGTCTCGGCGGTAACCAGGCTTGGGACTGGAATGATAAGGATGCTCCCTTCGACTTTGCCCGCCTGCTGATTAAGAACTCCGGAATGAGCGCTGGTGAGATCAAGGCTCAGATGACAGCCGACTTCCCCACATGGCAGGAATATCTCACGGGTATTGCAGCCGTGAAGGCAGCCAAGCAGAATGTCAGCGAGGCCATCTACAACCTGTCTGGCCAGCGTGTCGACGCAAGCTATAAGGGTCTGGTCATCAAGAATGGTGTGAAGAGCCTGCAGAAGTAATCGCTGCGCTCTTGTAAAACGAGCAATCATCTCATCGGCAATGAGCCGTAACCTCGTCGACGACGAGGTTACGGCTCATTGGGTCAGGGGACGGTTCTCTGACACCAGCTGCTTCGCCAGATTGGGTCAGAGAACCGCATTCTATGCTAAATTCCAAACATTGATTGATATTTAATTCAAGTTTCGCAAGTTCCTAACTTGCGAAACTTGAATAAAACAACACTTACCTGAAACATTTCTCACAGGGGCTCAGAACATAATTCGCGAAGGCTCAGAAAAAAATCGGCGAAGGCTCAGAAAAAAAACGGCGAAGGCTCAAAAAAAGATCGGCGAAGGCTCAATAATTTTTTTTTGAGCCTTTGCCGAGAAAATTCCAAGCCTGTCTCAATTCTGATTTGAGCCTGTC
>Ga0310691_10002456_pt1 | contig 24702 bp, 16 predicted proteins | sample 176DNAGHGlowgp2_FD_203887 | JGI IMG/M metagenome (GOLD analysis project Ga0310691, IMG submission 203887) | Sheep rumen microbial communities from Palmerston North, Manawatu-Wanganui, New Zealand - 1766 DNA GHGlow gp2 (v2) (version 2) | ecosystem: Host-associated > Mammals > Digestive system >...
TGTATCTTCAATCGCGAGGGCATCGACCTCGACAACTGGGAGGCCGAACTCAAGGCTTCGACCAACAAGAGTTCTCCGGCCATCCTTCGCGAAGCCATCCTGGGCATGAACATCTTCAACGCCGTCTTTGTCGATTGCACAGCTTCACCAGCCATCTCAGGTCTTTATCAGGATCTGCTTGCCCACAACGTCAGCGTTGTTTGTGCCAACAAGGTTGCCGCTTCGGGCGATTACAACAACTACGCTCAGCTCAAGCGTACAGCCCGTGTGCGTGGCGTCAAATACCTCTTCGAGACCAACGTGGGTGCCGGTCTTCCTATCATCAACACCATCAACAACCTGATCAACTCGGGCGACGAAGTGCTCCGTATCGAAGCCGTGGTAAGTGGTACGCTCAACTACATCTTCAACGTGCTGAGCGAAGAAGTGCCCATGTCGCAGGCTATCAAGATGGCACGTGAGGCAGGTTTTGCCGAGCCCGATCCTCGTCAGGACCTCAATGCGAGCGACGTCATTCGCAAGATCACCATCCTTGCCCGCGAATCGGGCTACCGCGTGTCGCAGGAAGATGTCGAAAAGCATCTCTTCATCCCCGACGACTACTTCAAGGGTTCGCTCGAGGAGTTCTGGCAGCGCATTCCCGAGTTGGACGACTACTTCGAGGAGATGCGCAAGGAAGCTGCCAGCCATGGCCAGGTGTTCCGTTTCGTGGCAACCCTCGACCGTGGCAAGTGTTCGGTAGCTCTTCGCAAGGTGGGCACCAACAGCCCCTTCTATCGTCTCGAAGGCTCCAACAATGTCATCCTCCTCACCACTGCTCGCTATCACGAGCAGCCGATGGAGATCAAGGGCTACGGCGCTGGAGCAGCTGTCACCGCCGCAGGTGTCTTTGCCGACATCATCAGCATTGCCAACATCCGATAAATCGGATTAATCCGAATACTCTGAGTACTCCGAACACTCCGAGTACACCGAACTCTCCGAGTACTCCGAACTCTCCGAGTATTCCGAGCACTCCGAGATAGTCCGATCTAATTTCTCAAAACATTATTTAAGGTATATTGTTATGAAGTATCTCATTATTTTAGCTGACGGAGCTGCTGACGAGCCCGTCGAACTGCTTGGCGGCAAGACGCCACTGCAGGCGGCTCGCAAACCCTATATAGATCGATTGGCTCGCGAAGGGGTAAATGGACGGCTCATCACCGTCCCCGAGGGCTATCATCCCGGTTCAGAAATTGCTCACCTGGGACTGTTGGGCTACGACATCTCGAAAGTCTTCGAAGGTCGCGGTTCACTCGAAGCAGCCTCTATGCAGGTGCCCATCGAAAGGGATGAGGTGGCCATGCGTTGCAATGTCATCTGTCTCGATGGCGACATCATCAAAAACCACTCAGCCGGAAATATCTCTACCCAGGAAGCTGACGAACTGATCAAGACGCTCAACGAGCAGCTCCCATCGTTCTCGCTCGACAGTGGACGTGTGGTGGAACCCAGCGACATCCGTTTCTTCACAGGTGTTTCCTACCGTCATCTCTTGAAGATCAAGGGTGGCAACAAGCACGTGAGCTGCACACCTCCGCACGACCGTATTGGCAAACCCTGGAAACCTGAACTGCCTAAGAACGAATACGACGTCTTCCGTCTCAACGAACCCATCACCAGACTCTCACCCAAAGAGACTGCCGACCTGCTCCGCAAACTCATACTATGGAGCCAAGGTATTCTGGCCAATCACCCCGTCAACATAAAGCGTATGGCCGAAGGCAAGGATCCCGCCAACAGCATCTGGCCATGGAGCCTTGGATATCGCCCGCAGATGCAGACGCTTATGAGCCTCTTCCCCGAACGTGTCCGGACGGGAGCCGTCATTTCTGCCGTCGACCTCATCTTCGGCATTGGTGTCTATTGCGGCCTCGACAAGGTGACCGTACCCGGTACGACAGGACTGTGGGACACCAACTACGAAGGCAAGGCCGATGCTGCCATCGAGCAGCTTAAGCAGAAAGATTTCGTCTTCCTCCACATCGAAGCCACCGACGAAGCTGGTCACGATGGTGATGCAGTTCTAAAGAAGACCTGTGTGGAAGATATCGACAACCGCGTCGTTGCCCGCATCTTGAAGGAGGTAGAAAAGTGGGACGAACCCGTTCGCATTGCCGTGCTCCCCGATCATCCCACTCCCATCAAATACAGGACACACACCACGTCTCCCGTTCCTTTCGTCATCTGGCAGTCAAAACCAAGCCATCCCGGAGACCCTGTGGGCATTTTCGCCGACGATGTGCAAAGCTACGACGAGGACGCTGCCGCCAAGGGCGCCCTCGGTCTTATGAAGGACGATGAATTCATCCGTTTCTTCCTGGGTGAAACCCTTCCCGTCCCATCCTCAAAACGTATAGTCAAATAAAAATATGAAATACTACAGCACTAACCGTCAAGCCCCCGAGGCAACCCTCAGCGAGGCTGTCATCAAAGGTCTGGCTCCCGACAAGGGTCTCTATATGCCCGAACGCATCTCTCCCCTGCCGCCATCGTTTTTTGATCACATTGAGGACCTCTCTTTGCAGGAGATAGCCTTCCAGGTGGCACAAGCCTTCTTTGGCGAAGACATCCCTGCCGACGACCTCAAGGCCATCGTTTACGACACGTTGCAGTTTGAGATCCCCCTTGTCAAGGTGAACGACAGCCTCTTTAGCCTGGAACTTTATCATGGTCCGACCTGTGCCTTCAAGGATGTGGGTGCACGATTCATGGCGCGCCTCCTCTCCTATTTTGTGAAACGTCATCCTTCGAACAAGGGCAACGTACACGTGCTTGTAGCCACTTCGGGCGATACGGGCTCTGCTGTAGCCAACGGATTCCTGGGTGTGCCCGGCATCGATGTAACCGTTCTCTATCCAAAGGACAAGGTAAGCCTCATCCAGGAGAAACAGTTCACCACTCTCGGTCAGAACATAACGGCTCTTGAGGTTGAAGGTGTGTTCGACGACTGTCAGCGTCTCGTCAAGGAAGCCTTCATGGACCAGGAACTCAACGACAAATTCTTCCTGACATCGGCCAACTCCATCAATGTGGCACGTTTCCTGCCGCAGGCATTCTATTATTTCCATGCCTACGCCCAACTCAAGAAGCTCAATCCCGAAGCAGCCAGGAATATGGTCATCTGCGTTCCTTCGGGTAACTTCGGCAACATCTGCGCTGGCATCTTCGGTGCAAAGATGGGGCTGCCCGTCAAGCGCTTCATTGCTTCGAACAACGCCAACGACATCTTCTTCCAGTATCTCCAGACGGGTCACTACAACCCACGTGCCACACAAGCCACACTCGCCAATGCGATGGATGTGGGCGATCCCTCGAACTTCGCACGCATCATCAACCTCTATGGCGGTGGTCAGCAAAAAGCAGTGAAGATCACACCCGAAGATGCCTACGATGCCATCACTCGCGAAATCAGCGGTGCCACCTACAACGACGAGCAGATCAAGGCTGCCATGCTCAAGGCGCTCCACGACGATGGCTACGTCTGCGATCCCCATGGTGCATGCGGCTATCAGGCGTTGGTCGACGGCCTCAAGCCAGGCGAAGTGGGCATCTTCCTTGAGACAGCGCATCCTGCCAAGTTCAAGGACACCGTCGAAGCCATCATCGGTCAGGAGGTGAAGATTCCTGCCACCTTGCAGAAGTTTATGGCAGGCACAAAGAAATCCCTTCCGATGACTGGTATGTTCGACGACTTCAAGGCCTTCCTTTTGAAGAACTTATAATGAACGGTGCCAGAAAATCGTCAGCAACTGCCGAACTTTTCAATGCCTGCACACATCTGGTGGGTCTCCTCATGATGCTCGCCATTTCGTGGGTGTTGATATGGTTCGGCTATACCAAGAACTGGGAGAATGCCTTCGGCGTAACCTTCTTCACCGTTGGTATGCTGCTGATGTACCTGGCATCGGTCACCTATCATTTCTGGAAACCGGGAACGAAAGGCAAACTCATCCTGCGCAAACTCGACCATATCTCGATATATATTCTGATTGCATCGAGTTACACGCCCATCTGTATGCAGCTCGTCGAGGACAATATGCTGCTCGAAGGATGGGTCAGTTTCGGCATCATCTGGTTCCTGGCCATCCTTGGCATCTTCTACAAGATCTTCTGGTGGTTGCAGTACCCACGTCTCTCCATCATCCTTTATCTCCTTCTCGGCTGGTCCATCCTCTTCTTCATCGAACCCGTCCGACATTCACTCACCACACTCTCCTTGTTATTAATAATAGCCGAAGGCATAATCTACACCTTCGGCATCTACTTTTTTGTCAACGACCGCACACACCGCTATTATCACGGCATCTGGCACATCTTTGTCATCTTGGGCACCCTTTGTCATTGGGCCGCCGTCTTCGTCATGGCCTGGCCATGGGAAAACGGGCTTTGGGCCAATTAACCTTCCCTTGTTATTAGCATCCCGTCATTTTACAACAGGCAGAGTGACGTATGAAGCCGCATCTCGTTCGCAATGAATATTGATTGTGGACTTCTGAAATACACTCTCATCACAAGTATAGATGTCGCAGAACTTCTGCGGATTGCGGTCGACAAGCGGGAACCAACTTGACTGAACCTGAATCATCAGGCGATGACCTGGCAGGAAACTATGGGCTACATCTGGCATTGTATAGGCAACGCGTGTCACCTTGCCCGGTTCAAAGGGTTTGGGATTGGCAAAACTCTCACGGAACTTGCCGCGCATCACCTCGCCACGGACAAGCAGCTGATAGCCTGCCATCACATAGCGTGGCAACATCTGCACGACGCTATCGCCCAAAATCTCAGCATAGGAGAAATCATCAGGATATACATCAATAATCTTGACGATAAAGTCAGCATCAGTGGTGCTGATATCGACAGCAAGATCCACACTCACTTCGCCTGCCAACTGCAGCGTATCGGTCAAAACCTCGGTCTGGAAAGTGAGTACATCAGGACGCTGTGAAGCAAAGCGCTGGTCATCGATCATATAATCCGGAGAGATACTGAATTCCGGAACGCTACGATATGGAACAGGATGCTTCGGATCACTCACATAAGTTGCCTTGGCAGACGTAGCAGAAGGAATAGACATCGAAATGCCACCCTCTGCTGTAAGATAGAATGGTGTAGCCTTGACGCCCTCCTTGCAGGGCCAACCGTCCTCATACTGTGTCCATGTGTGGGTTCCACTGTCATAAATACGTGCTCCTGGAACCGGTTTCTCACCCTTGCCTTCAAGATAATAGCGAAAGAACGGATACTCGATGTTATAGACATAATACTCTCCTGTAGCTTCCGGTCCGACATAATAGGCATTCCAGAATTCCTCTGCATTGCTCCATCCGCCATGCTGCCAGGGACCTTCGACGAGATATAATTCCGTCTCCGGGCTCTGATCCTTAATGCCTTTGTAGGTAGCGAATGCGCCAAAGCAATCCTCCTTGTCAAAGAGTCCGCCTACTATCATTACAGCAGGCTTCACGTCATGCAGATGGCCTTCGGTAACGGTATGATCAATCCAATACTGATCCCAATTGGGATGTTCGCGTACGATGCGCAGATACGTCAGACTGTCACCAAAGGCTTCGCATATGTTGCGATAGGTTGCAATGTCCAAGTAGTCGCCGTAAAGATCCTTGTGGAAGAGTTCCGGGAACTTCAGCGTTTCGGGATCCAGATTCTGCCTCACACGTTTGTTGTCGCAGACATATTCGAAAAATGGCAGGAAACTCAGCATTTCTCCCTGCATAAAGGCACCGTTATGGTGTACGTCATCTCCATGATACCAGTCTGTCGCTGGTGCCTGCGGAGACACCGCCTTGAGCGCTGGATGCCCCGAAAGAGCAGCCATCGTGGCATAGAATCCAGGATAAGAGAGTCCCTGAACACCGACATTACCATTGTTGTTGGTATTCTTGATCAGCCATTCCACTGTGTCATAGGTATCACTGGCTTCATCGGTCTGACCGATGTTCTTCTTCTCCTTCTTATAGAGCTTCTTTCCCTCCTTGAAGGGACGAATATCCTCGAAGTCTCCCTCCGAATGCCATTTGCCTCTCACGTCCTGATAGACCAAGATATACTCTGCATCAATATAAGGTGCGCAACCAAGGCTGCGAAGCCCCCAATTGAAGGTTTCGCCCGTAGGACCTGCATTATAGCAGGTGCGTGTCATCAAGATAGGATGCTTCTCGGTGTTGTTGACCGGCTCATAGATGATCGTATGAAGCCTCACTCCATCACGCATCTTGATGTCCACCTCACGCTTTGTATAATGCTCCTTAAGATACTCATCGCTATGAGGAAAATCTCGCTCTGGCGAACTTTGAGCCTCGATGCCTGATGATGCAGCAAATAGGACTACAAATAATAAAAAGAATACACGTTTCATAATTTATAAAGTCAGAAGGCTTATTGTTCCACGCCTATGAATAATCAAAATACAAGTTCCTATTTGAGCATATCGCTAACCGCCTCCAGACAGCCATCATTCGGTGCAGGCGTTAGTCCGAGCAGATGGCACATCAGGGAATAGACGTTGATGTTCTGGAAAATGTCCTCCTTCACATATCCTGTCTTGAAATCCGGACCGATGGCACGGAAGTTGACGTGCATATCGGGGAAGAAGGGATCGAAGCCATGCGTACCCGTTGTCTCCTCGTATTTCTCGCCTACTACCCAGCCCAGATCGGTATTGAGGATGACGTCACCGATGTTCTCGTTTGTACCGAACTGCAGATAGGCAGGCACGTCCGAACGACGCCACGCGTGTAGATGAGGCACGTCCTTGAGTGCATCGATGATGCTATCGGTATAATCCAGCACAACACCATTGGCCTCAATCTTGTTGGCATCGAGCCAGCTCGGAACCGAATAATCGACATGATGAATCCACTCGGGCTTCACATAGTCTGACAGACGGATCACACGTTCGGGCGAAGTGCGTGTCATACCGTGGTCGCTGGTGACGATGAAGTCAATCTTTTCGAAAATCGGCAATGCCTGAAGCACGCCATAAAGTTCACGCATCATCTTGTCCATCGTCTTCACCGCCTTGCGGGTCTGTGGAGCGTAAGGACCCTTGTCATGCCCCGTGGCATCAGGTTCGCTGAAATAAACCATCACGAGGTGTGGACGCACTGCCTCAGGCAATGTCAGCAGACGTTTCACTTCGTCGATGCGCTTGTCAAAAGGCATCAGGTTGTCGTCATATTTGTGATAGACGTAGGGACGGATACCCTGAAGCTCTACCTCCGATCCTGGCCAATAGACGATGCCTGCATTGATGCCGTTCTTCTGCGCCGTAATCCAGATAGGTTCACCTCCGTAGAAAGCCCCGTCGAACTTAGTCTCGGGATTGCTCAGGCTGAAACGTCGTCCGGTCTTTCGTTCGGTGAAGTTGTTGGCAATGATGCCATGATGATCGGGGACAAGGCCCGTAGCTATGGTATAGTGATTGGGAAATGTCTTGCTCGGATACGACGGACGCATACGTGCATCCACACCAGCACGAGCCAGACTGTCGAGGAACGGTGTCTCGTACATCAGGTTATAATCCCAGCGGAATCCGTCCATACTGACTACCACCAGATAGCGGTCACCCTTAGGCAATTGTGTTGTGCCTTGTCCAAAAACTGTACCACACACCAGCAGCACAAATGAAAGAACGAGGAAGATTGTCTTTTTCATAGAAGCAATGTTAAATGGTTTTTCTGGTGCAAAGATAAGGCATTTTACCGACATGTCCAAATTATTGGACGAAAAAAGAAAGCCATCCGAGAAATTTCCCGGATGGCCAACTATTATTGAGTCGGAGACTCTATTGATTTACTCACCTGCTTCGGTAGCTTCTTTCGAGAAGAACATGCCTACGCCCTCAACAAGACCCTTATAGGAAGTCTTGTAGGCAACGATGGTGATCTTGTCGCCTTCTACGATGCCGAGGTTCTTGAAGGTGCCCTTTGCACCACCCCAACCATCGGTAACACCATAGATGTATACCGAACCGGTCTCGTCAGTCAGGTTGAAGTTACCATACTGCTCGAGGTCATACTTCGTGCCATCGCCTACCGATGGGCCAACAGTGCCGGAAATCATGTAATAGACTTCCTTGCTGTCCTCCTTGGCGATGAAGTCGGCAATCGAAACCTCGGTTACGGCATACTTCAGCTCCTCGAAGGTAACAGTGCCCATCTGTGGATTTCCCCTAAAGGAAGTACGTTTACCCAGTACAGTGACAATGTCACCAACCTTGGCACCCGCCTCGATGAAGCCCTCGGCACGGTAGATTAGCACTTCGCCCGAGTAGTCGCGCAGCATGAAGCTCTTGCCCTGCGAATCGCTGGCATAGAGGCTGGTGATGATGCCGGTGATGCGATACTGGGTGTCGCCTTCGGCAGCAGCGAGGAAGTCGGCTACCGGCACTTCGAGGATGGCGCCCTTCTGCGCGATGGCTATCTCGCTGGTGTAGTCTCTGCCGTCAGCCGAAGTCTTGACAGTCACGACAGTGGAGCGGTCGCCGCCATTGTTAGGAGCAGCCTGGAAGGTGATCTCGGCAGAGACGCCATAGGTGTTGATGTCGCTGATGGCAAGCCATGATTTGGCCTCGTCGGGGATGACAACGCTGATGCCATTGCCCTTGTTGGTGACGAAGGCTGTGGTGGTGCCGCCTTCGAGAGGAAGCTCGGCTACCGTGAGGCTATCGACCTTGATGAGCGACTTGTTGATGTTGACCACGGTGACGTTGACGAGCTCGACGGTGGTGCCGTAGGTGGTCTTGGGACCAACGACGGTGACCTCGTCGCCTACCTCAATGCCGAGGCTGAGGAAGTTCTTCTCCTTGCCGCCAGCATCGAGCGTGCCGTAGATATAGACTTTGCCAGTGCCGTCGTCGAGGTACCAGTTGCCATAGGTGGTGTTGGCAATTTCGGTGCAGACACCAGTGGCCATGTAGGTCTTGCCATCGACACCGGCAAGAATCTCGGCGCAGGTGGCGTTGGAGATGGTAGCGAGGCCCTGGATGACATTGATGTACTGGGTCTTGCCAGCGCTGACGAGCTTGAGAGCGGCCGAGCGGCCATCGAGCGTCTTGTCGGCCGAGAAGGTCAGAGTAGTCTGCCCTGCCTGTCCGCTGATCTGGCTGACGGTGAGCCAAGTAGGTGCAGCAGCGTAGGTAGTGTCCTTGCCCTGAATCCAGCGCTGTGTTTCGAAGGACCAGTCGGTGTTGGTATTGAGGTTGATGGTGGCACTGCCACCTAAAATGCTGATTGACACATACGAGCTCGACACGCTGACCTCCTGGTAGGAATCGGAGGGGAAGTAGTCGCTATCACAGCTAACGGTAATAGTCATTGCTGCGATGGCCAAAAGGGCCATCATGAAATATTTCTTCATAATAATTATTGTCTTTTAGCCGTAATTAGTTGAAAATATACTTAACACCTACAGACATGTACCAGCACTGACCGATGGTCTTGTTGACCGTGAATACCTCGGTGTCGGGACCGATCTCGTTAGGAGTAGAGAAGGTGGCATAGCCCTCGGCATCGACACCCTCGTACTTGAGGACGCGCAGGTCGTTGCTCGAACCGGTGAAGGCGGTGTTGCCATACTTGGTGAGGCCCCAAGAGCTGCTGAAGAGGTTCATCAGGTTCTTGATGTCGGCGCTGAGCTGGATGGTATGCTTGGTCTTGCCGACGTTGAACTTGAAGTCATGCTTGTAGCTGAAATCGACGGTGTGACGCCAGGGGTTGTAGGCGCTGTAAGGCTCGGCATACTCGCCCTGATGCTTCTTGAGGTAGTCGTTGTTGTGAACGAAGGCCATGAACTGGTCGCGGTCGTAGTCGCTGACGAAGCGGAACTGGCCGTTGGCGACCTCCTCGTCGGTAGGAATGTAGAGGGCATCGTAGTTGAAGCCGTCGCCGTTCATGTCGTTGACCATCTCGTAAGAGTAGGCAGCGGTGCCGCGGATAGCCTCGTAGATGAAGCTATAGTGGTTGCCATGGCCGTCGTTGATGGTGGCGTTGGCGATGAAGCGGTGAGGACGCACATTGGCACCATTGTGCAGGAGCATGGCGTTGGGGCCCTGGACGGTAGAAACGTAGTTGAGTACCGACGAAGCCGACGAGCCGGGAAGGCTGGTGATCTCCTTCTTGATGGTGTGGGTGTAGGCAGCCATCAGGTCGATCCACTTGGCGGGCGATGCGTTGATGGTGAAGCTGCCGGTGAAGCCGTAGCCCTTGGAGGTGTTCTCGAGCACGTAGAGATTCTTGCCCTGCTGGAAGCCATCCGGGAAGATGGGACGGGCGTCGGCGCCGTTGAAGCGGGCAAAGCCCTTGACCGAAGGAACGCTCCAGTCGGAGATGGTGGTCTCGTAGAGGTTCTTGGTGAAGATGCCTTCAGCACTGATGGAGAGCGGGAAGTCGGTGGGGAACGAATAATCGACAGCCAGCGAGGTCTTCCAGACGAGAGGCAGCTTGAAGTCGGGATCGACAGCGCACATGCCCGACGAGATGGTGCCGTCGGTGGGCGAAATGGTGGTGGGGTGACCGAGGCTGGTGATCTTGTTGTAGAGGGCCTCGATGGAGGCATTGCCCTGGCCATCGGTCACGAGACCGCCGGCGAACTGCGACATGTCGGTGTTCTTCGAGTTGAGCTGTGCGTTGTACTGCACCATGCCCGAGTTGGTAGGCATGTTGGTGAAGAATACGAGAGGCAGACGACCCTGGAAGAAGCCCGAACCGCCACGGAGCTTGAGCGACTTGTCGCCGAAGACGTCCCACGAGAAGCCTACACGAGGACAAACGGTGAAGCTGGTGTTAGGCCACTTGCCGGTATCGACATGGGTGCCGTTGTAGTCAAGGTCGTAGAGGGCCTGGTTGCGCATGATGTCGCCATTGTCAAAGAAGAGGCCATCGACACGGAGACCGTAGTTGAGCTTGAAGTTGGGAGTGACGCTCCACTCGTCCTGCAGGTAGATGCCGGCCTTGTTGAAGGTGACACGGGCAGCGGGCTTCTGTTCGCCGTCGTAGCCATAGGTGAGGCAGACGATTTCGGGGGCAGCCTCAGTGAGGAAGTCGGAGAGCGAACGATAGCGATAGTAGCCGGTGCCGTTGCGCATGTACTGGTTGTCGGCCATCTGGTACTCGTAGAAGAGACCTGCGGTGAGCTTGTGGTTGCCGAGATAGTAAGTCACATCGTCCTTGATGTTGGCGATGGTGTTGTGGACGGCATTGTTCCAGGTGAAGAGCTCATAGCCAAGAGCGATGTAGTTCTGGCCGTTGCCATCCTGGATATCGATGAAGGGGAACGGAGCGGAATCGCTGTCGCGCACGTCGTCGAGCTTCGAGAAGGTGGCGATGAAGCGGTTGGAGAGGTTGTCGCTGATGCGGCTGTTCAACTCGAGCGAGCCGGTGTGGACGATGTTGTCCATAGCGTACATCGAATTGGCATACGACATGGCGAACTGCGAGGTGCGGCCACCAGAGGCACGAGTGCCACCGTCCATCGACGAAGCGTTAGGAGCATTCCAGAGGCGGTTCTTGGTGTAGTTGTAGCGAACGGCGAGGTGGTTGTTGTTGTTGATGTTCCAGTCGAGACGGATGAGGAACTTCTTGTTCGACTCGTCGGCGGGGAAGCTGGAGTAGCTGCCGGTGTCGTAGCCGTAGCGCTTGGAGACGTAGCTGGAAACCTGCTGGAGGTCGTAAGCGGAAGTGCGGGAAATGTAGTTATCGGCATCGCCTACACCAACGTTCATCTTGCCATCAGTAGCATGAGCAGGATCGACATCGGAAGCACGCCAGCGGTTGGCGATGGTGGGGGTGTTGACCATCTCGAAGTTGGCAAAGAAGAAGAGCTTGTCCTTGATGATGGGGCCGCCGAGGGTGAAGCCGTAGGTGGTCTGCTGATCCTTATCACGGGCCGAGTTGATCTGCACACGTTCAACGGCATCGCCACGCATGTTCTCGTTGCGGTGATAGACGTAGGCCGTGCCCTTGAAGGTGTTGGTACCCGACTTGGTAACGGCGTTGACGCCACCGCCTACGAAGCCGGTCTGCGAGAGGTCGTAAGGCGAGATGACAACCTGCATCTCCTCGATAGCATCGATCGACACAGGGTTGCCGCCGCCAGGCAGATTGCCCGAAAGACCGAAGTTGTTGTTGAAGTTGGCACCGTCGATGGTGAAGTTGGCCGTACGGCTATCGGAACCGCCGAAGGTCATGCCGTCGCCGCCGTAGGGGGAGAGACGGGTGAACTCGGTGATGCTGCGGCTGACGGTAGGCATCGAGGTAATCTGCGAAGCCTTGATGTTGGTCGAGGCGCCGGTCTTCTCGCTGGAGAACTTCGAGCCAGTGCCGACAACAACAACCTCGTCGAGGAGGTCGGTGTCCTCGTTGAGCTTTGTGTTAAGGCTGTAGGTTTCGCCGAGCTCAAGGGTGATGTCCTCGAACTGCTGGGTCTTGGCACCCACGTAAGAAATGATGACCTGATAAGGGCCACCTACACGCATACCACGGATGGCGTAAGCACCTTTCTCGTTGGTAATCGTACCGTAACGGGTACCTGAAGGAACATGGATAGCTTGCACAGTCACACCAATTACCGGGCCAAGGTCGTCAGTAACGATACCCGACAACGCCGATGTGGTCACCTGTGCCATAAGCATCACGCTCGCAAAGAGCGCCATTACTAAGGTCAGTAATGATTTCTTCATTTTGTTGTTGTTTAAGTTGTTTGTATTAATAATAGTTATTGTGTGCTAATAACGTTCTTTCTACCTTAATTAACTCAACATCGGAGGGCGAATGAAGATAAGTCCCTCGCTCTGCCTTATAATCGGTGCAAAGATAAGTAATTTCCACGACATTCCTATAGCTTTTCAATAACGTATGCAAAATTTTAACACTTTTGTTAAAGAAAATGTTAAAATTAAGGATTTTCCTCCGCTTTCCCTCGAGCAAGGATATACTTATAGTATATATGCAACAAAACCGCCCGTTCTCCGAAGAGAATAGGCGGTATTTTTGGCGATTGCCTTCAATCTGGCGATACTTACTTGACTTTGTCAACGATAGCCTTGAAAGCCTCTGGGTGATTCATACCGAGGTCAGCGAGGACCTTGCGGTTGATGTCGATGCCATTGGCATGGAGCAGACCCATGAGCTTCGAGTAGCTGAGACCCTCAAGACGGGCTGCAGCATTGATACGCTGAATCCAAAGTGCGCGGAAGTTGCGCTTCTTGGCGCGACGATCGCGGAATGCATAAGTCAAACCTTTCTCCCAGGTATTCTTAGCAACGGTCCACACATTCTTGCGGGCACCAATGTAACCTCTGGTGAGGTGGAGAATCTTCTTGCGTCTTTCACGTGACGCTACGTGATTTACCGAACGTGGCATAGTGTAAAAGTTTTTTTAAACGCCGCGGGGCTCGTTTGCCCACTTAGTACAGCTGTTTGGTTAATAGATTTGAGAAAAGACTCGGAAGAACCCTTGATTACTTGAGGCAAAGGAGCTCGCGAACGTTGGTCTTATTGGCGTTGTCCAGAATGGAGAAACCAGTAAGGTTACGCTTCTGCTTCTTGGTCTTCTTGGTCAAGATGTGGCTCTTGTAAGCGTGCTTTCTCTTGATCTTTCCTGATCCGGTGAGCGGGAAACGCTTCTTGGCACCGGAGTTAGTCTTAACTTTTGGCATTTTGTTTGATTGTTAAATAAAGTTGAATATAATGACGTGTCCTGTCGGACGGTCTTGCACTCTTACTCCTCCCCCTTGAGGCCAGCCTCCTTAAGGGCGGCTGCAAGCGGATTGGTTTCTGTAACGTCGCGCTGAGCCTCGGGCTTGCCGCCCTTGATCTCAACGGTCGGTTGCTTCTTTTCAGGCTTTGGGGCCTGTTCCTTCTTCTTCTGACTGCCGCTCTTGGGCGAGAAGATGAGGATCATTCGTTTACCCTCCAGCGTAGGTGGATAATTGTCGGGCTTGCCGTAATCCTGCAGATCCTGCGTGAAGCGGGCGAGCAGGACCTCACCTTGCTCCTTGAACAATATCGAACGGCCCTTGAAGAAGACGTAGGCCTTCACTTTCGAGCCCTCCTGAAGGAACTCCTTCGCATGACGGAGCTTGAACTCGTAGTCATGGTCGTCGGTCTGTGGACCGAAACGGATTTCCTTCACGACAACCTTGGCTGCGTTTGCCTTGGCCTCCTTGGCTTTCTTCTTCTGCTGGTAGCAGAACTTCTGATAGTCCATCACCTTGCATACAGGTGGGACGGCCGTGGCACTGATCTCCACAAGATCGAGTTCCAGTTCTTCGGCGATACGCATGGCCTCCTCTATGGGATAGATGCCCATCGTAACGTTGTCGCCTACCAGACGGACTTCCTTCACGCCACGAATACGCTCGTTGATGCGATGCTCGTCCTTGTTGGTAGTGTTGTTCTGCATGGTGGGGCGCGGGCCCTTGGGGCGTGCGCCGCTTGGTTTGGGTCTGTTAGGACCGCCGCTGTGAGGTGTAAATGCCATTAACTAAATGGATAGTTAATAATTTGATTTTTGTTTTTGATGATTAATAACCTTTTCGTCGAGTCCATTTTTTGCAGAAATCGCTAAGTGGAATCTCGAAAATCGGCTGCAAAGATATGAATTATTTTTCAAATAAAAAACATTTCTACCCTGTTTTTGCTAAAAATATTTAATTATGAAGTCCTTTTGCTACCCGTATGATGCAAAAATCACACTATATAAGGCCTTCTATCGGGTCCTTAATCAATTGACTTACAACATAACCATGCACTTCGGCGACCTTCTCAATCACGGGGCGAAGGCTCCACGCAAGGCTTCCGACAAGGCGCACATCACGCACCTCTATGCCTTCGTTAAGCAGGTCGATAGGTAGTACATTGCGTTGCCAGAATGCTTCCACGCCACGATAGGCCAGGCGTTCCACATAGGGCAGATCCAGATGTCGTCCCACGAAAGCGGCAAACGTAGCCAGGTAGCGGTTGGGCGTAGGCATCTGATAGACGTGTCGGATGGCGCTCTCGGCAGTAATCACACCAAAATCGTCCTCAAATGCCTCACGTGCCTTCTCAGGCATCTGCCGCTTGAGATAATCGCCAAGCAGATGTCGTCCGAACCAGGCCCCACTTCCCTCATCACCGAGCACATAGCCAAGCGCTGGCATAGGCAGCAACGCACAAGTCGCTGGGTCAAACAAAGCTGCAATCGATCCTGTGCCCATGATGCAAGCGATAAACGGTTCGGCAGGCGTCTTCTTGCCCTTGGTCTTCAAGGCAAGCGCAGCGCCCATCAGGTCCGAATCGACAATTACCTTCGTCATAGGGGTAAAGACCGCACGCAGTGCACGTTCCACTACGGCAATCCTTTCGCCGCTGCATCCCGATCCATAGAATCGGAGTTCATCGACTCCCGTCGCCCCCTCTCCCACGTCAGCAAGCACCTGTCGGCACGCCGAAGTGATCTGCTCAGGCTTGACATACAGCGGATTAAGCCCCTGCGTCTGTGCCGTGCGTATCAACTTGGGCAATCCCGGCACCTCTTCCACAAGGGCCCAATGGGTCTTTGTGCTCCCGCTATCAGCAAATAATATTTTCATGAGCAATCGATATTAAGGGATATTTGGGGATTTTAGGGGATATTTAGGGACGTTACCTTCGTCTCATGAGAATGGGCCCCAAGAAACATTTGTCCCTAAAATCCCTAAAAGTCCCATAAAATCCCTTAGAATCCCTTATTTTAATTTAATCTTAAACGTCTTCTTCGCAGCCTTGCCCTCGTTGTTGTAATGGTCGACAGCGGTCACCACATAGGTGTATTTCGACGAATTGGCGATGTCGTAGTCAATCAGTTCGGGCGAAGCCACCTGCATATAGAGATGGTCCATATCGCGGGTGTTCACCATCTCTCCCTTCACGAAACGATAGACATTATAATATAGAATAGGGTCGTTCTGATCCTTCTTGTCGGCCTTCGGTTCCGCCCATTTGAGATAAAGGCCCACCTTCTCGCCCTTGCGCACCAGCGAACCATCCAGGTCCTTCACCTTGCCGGGAGCATCGTCATCGAGGTTGGAGAAGGTCGGTGGCATCGAATGGGTGGGATACACCGATTGCTTCAGGAAGTCGCGCACGCCGAACTGGTTGTCTTCCACCTGGTAGGCATACCAGAAGCAGTTGCCCTTGATGTTTTTCTCGCCGCGTGCCTGGTTTACCTTCTCGAGGAAGTTCTTGCTGCTGACGGTAAGTTTGGGTGTCGAAGCGCTGTTGGCTGCTCCGTCGAGACTGCGCTCGATGCTTTGGCCGATGTAGAGCTGACAGGGCGAAGGGATGTTCTTGGCCCACCAGGCGCAAAGCGTGGTGTAGTCGGCTGCCTTATGGCCAATCTCCCAGTAGAGCTGTGGAATCACGTAGTCGATCCATCCCGACTGAGCCCACAATAGCACGTCGGCATAGAGGTCGTCGTAGCACTGTGTGCCATTGGTCTTCGAACCTCCCTCCCAGCTCTTCTCGTTGCGGTAGATGCCAAAAGGACTGATGCCGAAGCGTACCCACGGCTTGAGGGCACGGATGTCGTCGTGCACCGACTTGATGAGGATGTTCACACTGCGACGACGGAAGTTTCCAAGGTCGGCGCGACTGTTCGCATTGAAGCCCATCTGTGGAGCATAGGCCTGGAAGGTGGCGATGTCGTTGAACTCCTTGCCAGCCACCGGATAGGGATAGAAGTAGTCGTCCATATGGATGGCATCCACGTCGTAGCGCTTCACGATGTCGATCACCACCGAGCGAATCCACGCACGACTCTCGGGCAGTCCGGGATTGAGGTAGAGCCTTTCGTCAAAGACGACGAAATACTCGGGATGCTGCCTGTAGAGGTGATTGCTCGCCAGGTTGAAGTTCTTCGACATATACATGCGGTACGGATTGATCCAGGCGTGGAACTCCATGCCGCGCTCGTGGCAAAGGCCGATCAGGTATTCCATCGGGTCCCATTCCGGCTGTGGTGCCTTGCCCTGTTGGCCTGTCAGAAAACGGCTCCAGGGCTCGTAGCTGCTGCGATAGAACGCATCACCTTCGGGACGCACCTGGAAGATGATGGCATTGAAGCCCGTCTGGTAAAGGGTTTCGACGAGCTGCGAAAGGTACTTGCGGCATGCCTCGGGTGACTTGTTCTGGTAGCGGTCCTGCCAGGCTGTCTGTATCCACGCGCCGCGAAACTCATGCTTCGCATCACGCTGCTCAACAGCCTTGTCTGCCACCTTCGACGAGGTCTTGCACGATGTTGCTGACACCATTAGTGCCAAAACGGAAAGGACTAAGAAAATCTTCTTCATATATATCTAATATGTGTTCAAACGTTCAAGGGTTCAAGAGTTCAAGGGTGTCTGCGTCTCTTTCTCCGACAGCTCCAGCCACCTCAGCTCCTTCTCGTCAATGATCTCGATAAGTTCCTGGATGCGCTTGCCTTTCGCCATCAGTTCGTCAGCACCCAGTGTCCCGCTGCTCATCATTTGCTCAATCTCCGCCTTCTCGGCCTCAAGCTGCGGCAGTTCCTGTTCAAGCCTTTGGAACTCCTGCTTCTCCTGGAAAGTGAGCTTGGGCGCCTTCTGCGTCTTGGGCTTCACCGACGACGACACGGGTGCCGTATTCGACTTTGTCGCTCCACCCCCTTGGGCAAGCTCGGCAGCCTCCTGTTCCTTCAGCGTCTTCCATTCGCGATAGTCAGTATAATTGCCCGGATAGTCCTGCAGTTCGCCATTGCCCTTCATCACAAGCAGATGGTCCACCACCTTGTCCATGAAGTAGCGGTCGTGGCTCACCACAATCACGCAGCCGCCGAAGTGTTGCAGATACTCCTCCAGCACCTGCAGGGTGACGATGTCAAGGTCGTTGGTCGGCTCGTCGAGGATCAGGAAGTTGGGCGAACGCATCAGGATGGTGCAAAGGTATAGCCTTCGCTTCTCTCCTCCACTGAGCTTATAGACGTACGAATATTGCTTGTCGGGCGTGAAGAGGAACTGCTTCAGGAACTCCGAGGCCGACATCTTCGAACCGTCGCTCATCAGCACGTATTCGGCTATGTCGCGCACAACGTCGATCACCTTCTTCTGCTCGTCGTAGGCGATGCCGTCCTGGCTGTAGTAGCCGAAGCGTACCGTCTCACCCACCTCGAAACTGCCTTCGTCGGGCTGCAGTTTGCCCAAGAGGAGCTTAAGGTAGGTCGATTTGCCCGTTCCGTTGGCACCGATGATGCCCATCTTCTCATAACGTGCGAAGGTATAGCTGTAGTCCTTCAGGATCACCTTGGCAGGCTCATGGTCGCGGAATGCCTTGCTCACGTGCTTTGCCACGAAGATCTTCGAGCCGATGTAGGTGCTGCGTGTCTGCAATCGCATGCGCTGCTCCTCATAGCGTGCCTTGGCGCGTTGCTCGAGTTCGTAGAATGCCTCGATGCGCGAACGGCTCTTGTGTCCGCGTGCCTGGGGCTGACGGCGCATCCAGTCCAGTTCCTTGCGTAGCAGGTTCTGCGCATGGTCCACCTGTGCCTGCTGTGCCGAAATGCGCTCGGCACGTTTTTCCAGATAGTAGTTGTAGTTGCCTCGGTAGGTATAGAGCTGCTTGTCGGCAAGCTCCACGATGCGGTTACAGACACGATCGAGGAAATAACGGTCGTGCGTCACCATCAGCAGAGTCATCGACCGGCTGCGGTTCAGGTAGTCCTCCAGCCACTCCACCATCTCCAGGTCGAGGTGGTTGGTCGGCTCGTCGAGTATCAGCAGCTGCGGGTTGTCGATCAGTACGTGTGCCAGTGCCAGGCGTTTCTGCTGCCCACCGCTCAGCTGTCCCACCTTCTGTTCGAGGTCAGTGATGTCCAGACGGCTCAGGATGCGTGTCAGCTCCGAACTGTTGGTCAGCACCTCCTGCCGGTCTTTCGTCTCATCCACCACCCATTCGTTGCCACGGCGCACGCAGCGGCAAACCTCCCCCACCGTGATATCCGATGGGAATTGCGGGTCCTGGCTGAGGTATTCCACTCTCAGGTCGTTGCGCCACACGATGGTGCCTTCGTCCTTCCCCTCGATGCCCATGATGATGTTCAGCAGCGTAGTCTTGCCGCTGCCGTTGCGGGCTATGAGGCCGATGCGGTCACCCTCACTGATGCCCAGCGAAAGGTTCTCGAAAAGCACCAGGTCGCCGAACGACTTGGTAAGATTATCAATTTGGAGGTAGCTGACAGCCATATTATACAAACAAGTGGCGCAAAATTAGACAATTTCCTTGACAATTTCAAGAAAGTAGAGGAAAAAAAAGCTTGAAAAAGCACTTTTTCGATGCCAATGTACGCATTTGTCAAATAAAAACATTAAATTTGTCCCCACTTAATCGAAAAATTCCATTTGCAATGAACCGAAAAACCATACTCGGCATCTTGGCGCTCTCTGCAGGATTGCTCCATGCCGAAAACCGCTCGTTCGACGAGGCCCAGTCCATCGCTCGTGAGTTCCTTGGCCAGAAGGCCGGTCAGCCTGTCGAATTCCATTCCATGCGTCGTGCCGCTCGCAACGGTGCACAAAGTGATGCGTCCACCCAGTCCTTCTACGCCTTCAACGACGTCGCCAACGACGCCTTTGTCGTCGTTTCCGGCACCACCCTCACACGTCCCGTCCTTGCCTATGGTGCAGGCCAGCTGCCCACCGACATCGACGATTCCCTGCCCGAAGGCCTCCGCTGGTGGCTCGAAGCCATCGGCCGTCGCACCGCTTACCTCGAGCAGCATCCCGAAGCTGCCGAAACCGAGGCGCAGATCAAGGCCACAACCGAGGCCGTCGCTCCCCTCCTCGGAGGAATAGCGTGGAATCAGACGGGCGCCTACGCGCTCCAGACCCCGACCATCGGCAACCAGCATTGCCCCACGGGATGCGTAGCCACCGCCATGGGACAGATCTTCCGCTACTATCGCCAGCCCACCGTCGGCCAGGGAGAGCATAGCTACACCTGGAAGTACAATTCCAGCGGCACCAGCTACTCGAAGGAACTTTCGGTCAACTATGCCGAACAGACCTACGACTATTCCCTCATGCCCCTCACCTTCGACCGCAACTACCAGGGCTCCAGTGCCGAACAGAACGAGGTCTCCAAGCTCCTCTACCACTGTGGCGTAGCCGTCAATATGGACTACGATGCCGAAGGCAGTGGCGCCACCAGCCCATTCCTCGACCGCGCCTTCGTTGACTACTTCGGCTTCAACAGCCGCACCATCTGCATTATGCGCGAAGCCTACTCCTACGACCAGTGGATCGCCATTATGCAGGGTGAATTGCGCGAAGGCCGTCCCGTGCTCTACACTGGCCGATCCTACATCGAGGAAAACTCCGGCCACGCCTTCGTCCTCGAAGGCTTCGATTCCGACGGACGCTACTATGTCAACTGGGGCTGGAACGGCAATTACAACGCCTACTACGACATCGCCGTGCTCAATCCCGATGGTGTGGGTGTGGGTGCAATGAGGATGGACGACGGTTTCTGCGAGGATCAGAATGCCGTGGTCAACATCAGCCCTAACGAAGGCGTCGGCACCTATCGTACGACCCTTTACTTCCCGGCCAATGGTACGTTCTCATCCAGCAAGTCTTCCGCCACCAAGGGCAGCTCGGTGAACATCACCGTGCGTTCCATCTATAACTACTCCAGCAGGAAGACCGAGGGCGACTGCGGCATCGTCTTGATGCAGCAGGGCAACGTCATCGAGCGCAAGAATATCAAGTCGATCAGCCTCCAGGGCGTCAAGGAAGATGGCTCCATTTCTGGCATCAACCTCTCTGCCTCCTACACCATTCCCTCCAGCCTCTCCGATGGTTCCTACCAGGCATATCTATACTTCGAGCCAAAGAACTCCGACGATTGGGACTTTATCCAAATGTCTCGTACCACCTACGAGAGCTACCTTCAGCTCGACGTAAGCGGCAACAACGTCTCCATCTCCCGTCCCAAGGTCAATCGCGACATCGAGGCCTCCCAGTGGAGCTTCGACACACAAACGGTAGCCACACGCACCGAACAGATCACCACACGCGTCACCAACCGCAGCAACGAGACCATTAACGGTGAGTTCTTGTTGCAGCTCACTTCTCCCTCCAAGACCAGCAACAGGATTTCCGAAAGCAACGGGTGTCATACCATAGCCCCAGGCGAATCAGCCGACATCTCCTTCACCTATCGCTTCACCGAGGCGGGGCAATGGTCCTCCACCCTCTATTTCAGGCCTTGGAACGTCAACGCCACCACTGAGCAGGCTATCGACGAAAAGCGCACCTTCGACGTCGAAGCAGATATGCAGGGTGGTGCCACGTTCATTCTCCACGATGCACTCTACATCACCTCAAGCGACAACGATGGTCGAATCTATCGTAACAGTGCCGTCACCGCCACCCTCAAGCCCTCCAACCACGGCTCCGACTACGAAGGCACCTTCGCCATCTGGTTCTACTCCAAGACATCCAATCCCACCACATTGACCCCATTGGCCAAGTACGAATGTCCCGCTGCAGTACCCGGCGACGGTGTGACGCACACCATCACCCTCGACTTCCGTCTCGACTTCAACTCCCTCAACAAGAACGTCTCCTACTACGCCCGTCCCTACTACTTCAACGGCACCGACTGGCAGATTCTCGACCCCGACATCTACGCCAAGGTGAATATCTACGGCCAGGACGATCCCTCCGCCGGCATCGAAGCCATCACCATCGATGACCCCACTCCCGACCTCCGCTCCGCCCAGATCTTCAACATCCTCGGCAAGCCCATCTCCCTCCCCTCCTCCGGCACCCTCTCCCCCGGCCTCTACATCATCAACGGCCGCAAAACCATAATCAAGTAACCCCTGCCCATCCCCTTCCGGGCCTTCGTCCCGTATGGTGCGATGCCATCGCGCCTCCCCCCCTTGTCCCCCTCGCGCCCCTCCTTGGCCGCCCCTTCCCCGTCGCGGCCGTGCATGGCCGCACTCTTCCCCCGTTCCCCCCCGTGTCCGGCATCTACATCCACATCCCCTTCTGCGCCTCCCGCTGCATCTATTGCGACTTCTACTCCACCACCCTGCGCAACAAGGCCCCCCAGTACGTCGAGGCCTTGATCCGCGAGATGGACGAGCGGAGGTCCTTCCTCCATACCCCCGTCCGCACCATCTACTTCGGAGGCGGCACCCCCTCTCAATTAGGCCCCTCCCACATCGCCACCCTCCTCCGCGCCCTCTCCTCCCGTTTCGACCTCTCCCATTGCGAAGAAATCACCCTCGAAGCCAACCCCGAAGACTTCATCGACGGCACCTGGCCCCTCCCGTCCCCGTCGCAGCCATCCATGGCTGCCTCCTTCTCCCTCTTCGCCCCTCCCGTCTCCGTCGCAGCCAAGTTTGGCTGCCAAGCGTCCCTGTCGCAGCCATCCATGGCTGCCCCTTCCTCCCCCTATGCAGGGGGATTAGAGGGGGTCCTCATCACCCGCCTCTCCCTCGGCGTCCAGTCCCTCGTCGATAGTGAGCTCCGCCTCCTCCACCGTCGCCACAACGCCGCCCACGTCCGTGAGGCCGTCCACCTCATCCGCAACGCCGGCATCACCAACCTCAGCCTCGACCTGATGTACGGCCTCCCCACCCAGACCCTCGCGTCCTGGGAATACAGCATCGACGAAGTCCTGAAGCTCCGTCCTCAGCACATCTCCGCCTACAACCTCAGTGTCGAACCCGGCACCCGCCTCCACACCCTCGTCCAGAAAGGCGAGCTCACCCCATGCGACGACGAGACCTGCCTCCAGATGGCAGCTCTCCTCCGCACCAAGCTAAATGCCGCAGGTTTCGAACAATATGAGATCTCCAACTTCTCCCTCCCTGGCTTCCATTCCCGTCACAACTCCTCCTATTGGGAACCCACCCCCTACCTCGGCTTAGGACCAGGCGCCCACAGCTACGACGGCCACAACCGACGCAGCTGGAACGCTCCCGACGTATCTTCCTATCTGAAAGGCATTCGTCACGAAGAATTCGAGATCCTCACCGACCTCGACCTCTACAACGAACGCGTCATGCTCGGTCTCCGCACCGCGCGCGGCATCGACCTCCACGACCTCGAATCCATCCTTCCCGAATCATCATCATTCTCCTCCCTCCGCGCCATCATCGACTCTCTCATTCACCGCAATCTTCTCCAACTTCACCAGAACCGCCTCTCCCTCACCCCCTCCGGCCTCTCCCTCGCCGACGAGGTCATCCGCGAACTAATGTTCGTCTGATCCTCCCCTTTTCAAAACAAATCTCAAATTTGAAATTATGCAATTTCCACCACCATCGGCATCCATTTGCGCCACTTCTTCTTGCTCGCAGTAAGCGCCACCAAGTCTTCAGGAAGATCTTGATACGTGAATGAGTCGAACCACTGTTGTCCATCAAAGCAATTGAGTTTGCAAGGAATCGATAACCGATTCAAGCCATTGTCTTTGATCTGACATTCGAAATACGCGACAAACGCATCCACAATCTCCAGCGTTCTTTCCCACCAGTTCGGATAATAATAAACGAACTGACTCGTGATGGTCAGATCATGTCCATCGCTCAACGCAACCGTCACCGAAACCTCCTCTTCATTCTTCTCGCAAAATCCCATATAGCGCGACTCGACATAAGACTCGATTTTTCGCATTCCCAACAATTCCGACCGAAGCATTTTCATTTCCCGCATCTTCATTATCTTCGGAATTTCCAGATATAAGGTCCACAATTCTTTTCTCCATTTATCAAAAAATTGTGGTAGAATCTCGATGAAATCGCACGCTTCTTTTGGCGACCAATATTTGATGCTAATCAAAAAATCAAGTCTAGGAATTTCAACAATGGGATTTGAGCACAGTTGCTTACGGCAGTAACATTTTATCACATATGTTGTCAAACCATCATCCTGGAATTCAAAACAGATTTTTTCCACATAATAATGGCTGAAGAAGTCATAGGTATCTATAGGAATATACGTGTGCTTGTCCTCCGAGAAAATACAGTAATAGAGCCCATCGCCCAAATTTGTGCGAATCTGGAGATAAGTCATGAAGTTCGTGCTTGTGCCGCTTCTTCTGCATTGGGGGAACCTCTCGCGCAGCTCCTGCCTTCGGTGCTTGAAGTAGGTTTTCCAGATCATCGACTTGGTCATCCGAGTCCGTCTCAACCATTGTATAAGATTTCTCGACATATATTCAATAAAAGAAGGAGAAGAAAGGAATAAGTTCAGGAAGTGGATCCCTACGATCTCACCTTACGCGAGCATTATTGTGTATGATTATTTCCTTGATCCAAAGTCGAAACATCGACCAATACCTGCCCAGAGGCCTTATCGTCAACCGTCTTTCTGGTCCTAGCTGTTCCTAAACGCCCCCTTTCCACTCCTTCAGGATTGACTTCTAATACTAAGTGTCATAAGTTTACTGATTGTCAATCAAGGCCTGCTGCCCCTCCGCCTGAAGCGCTTTCGCAAAGACCGAGCCCTGCACATTCTTCGTCGTGCCCAAGGCAAAAACCACAATTGGGAAACTGTAGTCCTTCAGGCACTCAACAAAGAGTTTCGAGACAATCGCTATGGGATTCTTGAAAGCACCGCACCCCCAAGCTCCCAGGATAATCACCTCA
>Ga0310691_10002458_pt1 | contig 24689 bp, 18 predicted proteins | sample 176DNAGHGlowgp2_FD_203887 | JGI IMG/M metagenome (GOLD analysis project Ga0310691, IMG submission 203887) | Sheep rumen microbial communities from Palmerston North, Manawatu-Wanganui, New Zealand - 1766 DNA GHGlow gp2 (v2) (version 2) | ecosystem: Host-associated > Mammals > Digestive system >...
TGCCGGTATCAGAGACGTAGAATTCGATGTCCTCTTGGTTGTTGACCAGGTTAAAGCCATATTTGATAGACCCTTTGGTGGTGTGCTTCAAGGCGTTGGAGATGAGATTGGAAAACACCTGCATGAGCTTGTCCTCGTCAGTGTTCATCACCACCTGCACAGAGGGCTTGTTCCATATCAGCTGAATGGTGTCTGGACAGCGGAACTTAAAGAGCTGCTTGAGACCGTTCATCACAGAGATGAGGTCAACGTTTGTCTTCTTGATGCTGATTTCTCCGGCCTCGACCCTCGACAAATCGAGAATCTCGTTCACCAGGCTCAGCAGGCGACGGTTGTTGCTCTCGATAATCTCCATATAGTTCATGCGTTCCTGCAGGGAGTCGGCTTCGACCATCACTCTTGAGAATCCTTCAATAGCGTTCAGGGGAGTACGAATCTCATGGGACATGTTGGCAAGGAAAAGGGACTTCATCTTGCTGGCTTTCTCAGCATTCTGAGCCTTCTCCTCGTATTCTTTCAACTTCTTGTTTGCCTCTTCCAGTTTAGCGTTTGCCATATTAAGCCGGTGGCTAACGTCGGTTAACTTCTGAAGCAATAATTCATTTTCGTCCTGATTCATCTATTTATGTTTTCCTTTCACCTTGCAAAGGTAAGCATTATTTTCATGCAGTGCAAATTTTTTCTTGATTATTTCGCTTGTGTTTTTGAATTGCTGACGGAATCTGACAGTAGTACGCGAGGAGGGAAGGCTGTTTTTGGGGGTAAATTCCCGAGAGAATCTGGCAAAAAAGCGGCACTTGGTGAGAATATCTCCATGCCTGGCGAAATTATCTCCATGCCTGGCGATCGTAACTCAATGCCTGGCGGTGATAACTCAATGCTTGGCGGTGATAACCCGATTTTTGGCGGTGATAACTCGATTTTTGCCTCGCGTGCGCGCGCGTGTATAAGCCAAATTGCATCAGGTGCTTGCACCTACTTGCACCAATACTGATTATCAGATAGTTACGAGGGCCAAAAATGGGGTGTTGGTTGCACTTAGGTGCAAGCACCTGAAACGTCAGGTGCAAGCAGGTGCAAGCACCTGACGTGTTCTTGTTCTTATACGCGCGCGCGTAGGTCAGGCTCGTTTGGCTTTCTCCCATGTTCCACTGGTCCGGTGGGTCATCAGGTAACGCAGGCCGAGGAACACGTTGACATTCATGAACAGGAAGTAATAAGGAATGTAGAGCAGTCGGCTCTTCCGTCCGTGCGTTGTCATCCACCATCCGGCAAGGGCGGCAGCATAGAACAGCAGCTGCAAAATCCAGATGATGTTATAAACAGTGCCGGCCTTCATCATCACCAAGGCAACGTTGAGGGGGATGAGTGCCATGAGTGCCACGGGGGTGATGGTCCATCGCAGCACGCGGTGTGAGATGAACTGGAAGAACACCTTTGGATGGGTGAAGGGATTCATCAGCGAGCGCAGCCACCATACGCTCTGCAGTCCTCCTGCGGCGATGCGGCGTTTGCGCTTTGACTCCTCCTGCATGTCGGCAGAGCCGTACTCAGTGGCGTAGGCATCGGGGGTGTAGGCAATGCGGCGTCCATCCTTGACGATGAGCATCGACATCATAAAGTCGTCAAGCAACGCGTTGCTGGGCGCCTGTCGGTAGTAGTTCATGTCGATGGCGAAGAGCTCGCCAGCCGCTCCCATGGCTGAGTACAGCTCGCTGTCCCAACGCTTCAGCAGACTCTCGTATTTCCAGTACAGTCCCTCGCCTTCGGCGGCCGTTTGCCCCTCGTGGCGTGCCGCCACCCTTTTCTCGCCTGAGACGCAGCTGACGCCAGGCAGCCTCATCTTGCTCACAATCTCGCGTATGGCACCGGAGTTGAGCATGGTGTTGGCATCGGTGAAGACAACGATTCTGGCTTTGTTCAGGCTCAGCCCGTGCTGCATGGCAGCGGCCTTGCCCCGGCGCTCAGGACTGTAGACAAGCGTCACCTCTGGATAGGCCTGCAGCAGCTCGTTGGAGCGGTCAGTGCTGCCATCGGTGACCCACATGACGCACAGGTGCTTGCTCGGATAGTTCAGCCGGCGGATGTTTTCCATCTTCTCGGCGATGATGTCCTCCTCGTTGTAGGCGCAAATCATCAGCGTCACATCGGGCAGCGTGTCTTCGTTGCGCAGGGGTAGCAGAATCAGGGTCCTGCAGAAGATGCGTTTAATCCAGACCAGGAGCCAGAGGACAAATGCATATCCCACGTAGGTATAAACTACGAGGAATATGCACAGCCAGAATAATATCTTCAGTGTCAGCATCTTGTTGTTAACGGATTATAGTCTTTCTGCCATTTACGATATAGACGCCCTTGCTGAGCTGTTGCGTACTGTTGAGACGGCGCCCGCTGAGGTCGTAGGCACTGCCGTTCTCGCCGCCGTCGACATCCAGCGGTGTCTGTTCGACAGAGGTGGTGAGGTCCTCGTTAAGTGAGCCGAAGTACTGCAGGCGGAAGTTGTCGAAGATGCACCAGTAGCTGGAGGGCATCGAGGTGGAGCGCACGCCGAAGGTGAGCGACGGTGTGGTAATCTGCTTCGTGACCATGTTCTCATAGAGTCCCTTGGCGAAGTAGATGCTGGCAGCCTCCATGTTGTCGGGCACATAGTAGCTTCCACCCACCAGCTTCTCCGAGCCGCCCAGCTTCTTGGTCTGTGCGCCTTCGGCAATGTGGTTCAGCAACTGGGTCTTGTCGCTGGCATAGAGCGTGGCGTTGACGCGGTTGGTGCCGGCTGCCCAGTCGTTGTAGGCGGCGGTATAGGAGCCGGGGCGCTGGAAGCCCTGCATCAGCACGCGGTAGGTGCCGAGGGGCAGGTTGGTGATGGTCTGGCGGAAGTTGAAGTTCTGCTGGTAGAACTCGGCGCACGAATAGCTGATGGTGGGCTGGGGTGAGCCTGTCCATCCTGCCGTCTCGTCCATGCCGGCACTCTTCACCATGAAGGTGAGGTCGAAGGGGTGATTCGTGTCGGTGGGGGTGGCCACGCTGAGGAAGGCTGTGGCAGCGGCCAGGGCCTCGTCTACGAGCGTGTTGCTCTCAGCGTATGTCGTTGCCTCAGTGTTGCGCTGCTCAATGTTGGCCAGGGCGGTGCGGAAGGTCTGGTCGGCATTGGCGTCAGTGGTGGTGTGCGGCACGTCAGCCAAGGCTTTGATGGGTTCCAGGGCCAGCGCGTTCTGCTGCTTGATGAAGGTCATGGACTCGGCCTCAAACGTCTTGGCCTCCTCAGCGGTGAGGATGAGCCAGCGCTGCTGCGTAGCCGTGTTCTTGATGTCGAAGGTCTGTGACCCTGTGTAGCCGTTGGCATTGGCCGTGAGACAGTTAGGCGAAAGGTTGCCCGTCGGGTGTATGAGCCAGTAGCCGCGCAGTGTGGTGCTGCCCACGTTGACGCGTCCCTTCATCAGGTGGAAGTTGTCGTTGGCCGTCAGCGTGGTGCGTGCCAGGGTCTTGAAGGTGCTCTGATAGGTCATGTACTGTCCTGTGGCGGCGTTGCGCAGCTGGTAGTACTGGTTCTGGGGGGTGAAGGTGATGTACCACGCCGCGCTGTCGTTCTGAGCAGCCTCGGCGGCCGACATCTCGCGCCACTTCAGCGCGCCGCCAGCGTTGGGCACGAGGAAGGCCGAGTAGCGTCCGCGGTCGTCGGCCTCGTTCTTCAGGTAGTACTTCGTGTTCTCATCGTGGTTAAACACCCAGCAGGGCTCGGCAAAGGTGTTCGAGCGGTGCTCCAGGCCATCTTCGCCCAGTGCCTGCCCCAGCATGGCGTTGGCATAGTAGAGCGTCAGCGTTCCTTTGTCCTCCTGTGCCCCATTGATGCCGTAGGGCCACATGTGCTGGTAGTCGCCGTTGAGCTGCTGACCGTTGGTGTTGTCCCAGAAGTCGAGGAAGGCGGTGACGCGCTCGCCCAGCCAGTGGCCGCTGCCACGTCCTTCGCCGTCGAGACGCTCGCGCAGGATGTTCTTGCTCCACTGCGAGGTGTAGGGCACCATGCCTAAGCCGTGCTGCATCTCGTGCATCAGCGTGCCGGTCCTCTGGTAGCTGGAGTTGGCGCCCATGTTAATCCACGGCTGGTCCTTGTAGCCACAGTCGGCAGTGGGGGTGCCGGCGCTGTAGCCGATGTCGAACTTCTTCTTGATGCTGGTCAGGTCGTTGAAAATCTGGCAAGCCTGTTTGGCGGCGTTGTTGATGCGCGTGTTCTCAGCGTCGCTGCCACCGTTGTTGTACCAGTAGGTCACCTCGCCTTTGGGTAGGGTGTAGAACTTGATGACGTCGCCGTAGCCCGTCTGTCCGTTGGTCGTTTTTGCATACGCGCGCATATAATATAATGTGGCGGGTTCCAGGTTCTCCAGCACATAGACGGTGCCGCTGCCGGCCGACATGGTCTTTGTCGTGGTGTTGTCATCGATGGTGGGGTCCTGGTGTGTGGCGTAGCAGAAGCCGCGCTGGCTGATGGTCGCCCCGTTGGCGGTGGCTCCCATGCGTCCGAAGGCCATGGTGGCACCGCGTGCATAGCGCGGGCTGGTGGTGACGTTGGGCTGAGCCATGGCCCCGCCGGCTACTGAAAGCAGCAAGGCCAGCAGTGCTGCGGCGGGCATCTTGGGGTATTTCCGCCGCCAGCCGTCCCAGCGCAGGCGCATCACGCCGAAGAACGCCTCTGAGAAGATGCCGCCCGACATCTTGCTAGTTCCCTCGCGCCGGTTGACAAAGATGACCGGCACTTCCTTTACTTTGAATCCGATTTTGTAAGCTGTGTACTTCATTTCTATTTGGAATGCATAACCTTTGAAACGTATCTTGTCCAGTTCGATGGTCTCCAGCACGCGGCGCTTGTAGCACACGAAGCCTGCCGTGGTGTCGCGTACCTTGATGCCCGTGATGATGCGCACATATTTTGACGCATAATAGCTCATCAGTACACGACCCATGGGCCAGTTCACCACGTTCACGCCGCTGACGTAGCGCGAGCCCACGGCCACGTCGTTGCCCTCGTCGTGGCATGCGGCATAGAGGCGTGGCAGGTCGTTGGGGTCGTGGCTGAAGTCGGCGTCCATCTCGAAGATGTAGCCGTAGTCGCGTTCCAGCGCCCAGCGGAAGCCTGCAATGTAGGCAGTGCCGAGGCCCTGCTTGCCACTGCGCTCGACGATGAACAGCCTTTCAGCGAACTCGCTTTCCATCAGGCCTTTCACTATCTGAGCCGTACCATCAGGCGAGCCGTCGTCGATGACAAGGATGTGGAAACACTTCTCCAGTCCGAACACGGCCCGGATGATTTTCTCGATGTTCTCTTTTTCGTTGTAAGTGGGAATGATGACAATGCTGTCGCTCTTACACATAGTTTCAGGGGATTTTGGACATGCAAAGGTACTGAAAAGTTAGGAGTTAGGAGTTAGGAGTTACGAGTTTTTTATTGTCGAAAAGGTTAAAAATGATTAAAGCCTGACGGATAACTCCTCACTCCTCGCTCCTAACTCCTAACTTTTCAGTACCTTTGCACCACTTATTACTAAAAAGAACGAACTGATGAAACAGAAAACGCTGAAAGGCAGCTTTACACTCTGTGGTAAGGGCCTTCATACGGGACTCAATCTCACCGTTACCTTTAACCCTGCACCCGAGAATCATGGCTACAAGATACAGCGCATCGACCTGGAGGGCATGCCTGTCATCGAAGCAGTGGCTGAAAACGTGGTTGACACACAGCGCGGCACCGTGCTGGGCAAGGGCGACGTCAGGGTGAGCACCGTCGAACACGGACTGTCGGCGCTCTATGCGCTGGGCATCGACAACTGTCTGATACAGGTGAGCGGTCCTGAGTTCCCCATCCTCGATGGGTCGGCTATCAAGTATGTTGAGAAGATTGAAGAAGTGGGCATCGAAGAGCAGAACGCTCCCAAGGACTACTATGTCATTCGCAAGAAGATTGAAGTGAAGGACGAGGAGAACGGCTCGTGCATCACCATCCTGCCCGATGACGAGTTCTCGCTGACCACCATGTGCTCCTTCGAGTCGAAGTTCATCAACAGCCAGTTTGCTACGCTCGACGACATTCACAAGTATGCCGCTGAGATTGCACCTGCCCGCACCTTCGTCTTCGTGCGCGACCTGGAGCCGTTGCTGCAGGCCAACCTCATCAAGGGCGGCGACCTGGACAATGCCATCGTCATCTACGAGCGGCAGACCACCCAGGAGCGCCTTGACATGCTGGCCGACATGCTGCATGTGGAGCACCGCAACGCCTCCGACCTGGGCTATGTTCAGCACAAGCCCCTGGTGTGGGAGAACGAGTGCACACGCCACAAGCTGCTCGACGTCATCGGTGACATGGCGCTCATCGGGCGCCCCATCAAGGGACGCATCGTGGCTACCCGTCCGGGACACACTATCAACAACAGGTTCGCCCGCGAGATGCGCAAGGAGATTCGCAAGCATGAGATACAGGCACCCTTCTATGACCCCAACGAGCCGCCGGTGATGGACGTCAATCGCATACGTGAGCTGCTGCCGCACCGCTATCCCATGCAGCTGGTCGACAAGGTCATCGAGGTGGGACCGATGAGCATCGTCGGCGTGAAGAACATCACGGCCAACGAGCCCTTCTTCCAGGGACACTTCCCTCAGGAGCCTGTCATGCCCGGCGTGCTGCAGATTGAGGCCATGGCACAGGTGGGCGGACTCTTGGTGCTGAGTGCCGTGGAAGAGCCTGAGCGCTGGAGTACCTACTTCCTCAAGATTGACGGTGTGAAGTTCCGCCAGAAGGTGGTGCCCGGCGACACGCTGCTCTTCAAGGTCGACATGCTGGCACCGCTTCGCCACGGCATCAGCACCATGCACGGCTACGTCTTTGTTGGCGACCATGTGGTGAGCGAGGCATCGTTCACCGCACAGATAGTGAAGAACAAGTAATGGTATAACACGGAGGGGTGCGAGATACCTCGCACCCCTCACCTCTCACCTCTCACCTCTCATTTAGTCCTGGCACCCCAGCTCACGAGCACGCTGGAGTGCCAGGTCTATATGGTTACAGATGTTCTCCTGGCCCAGCAGCTCGGCAAACCCGTTGCGGCGCAGCACGGCTTCCACTTTGGGCACCACACCCGAGAGGATGACCGTGATGCCCTCACGCTGGCTCATGCGACACATGTTCTCCAGGTTGTGCAGGCCGGTAGAGTCGATGAACGGCACCTTGCGCATGCGGATGATGCGCACCTGAGGCCGTCCGCCATAGCGGGCCATGAGGTCCTCGAAGCGGCTGCCGGCACCGAAGAAGTAAGGACCGTTAATCTCGTACACTTCCACACCCTCGGGAATGGTGAGATGCTCAAGGTTGCCTGCCTCCATGTCAGCATCCTCGTTCAGGTCAATCTCATCGTAGACAGCACGTACGTCGGTGGTCTCACTCATGCGCCGCATGAAGAGCAGGCAGGCACAGAGCAGTCCCACCTCGATGGCCACGGTCAGGTCGAAGATGATGGTGAGGAGGAAGGTGAGCACCAGCACCGTGACGTCGCTCTTCGGGTTGCGCAGCAGGGCGCGGAACGAGCGCCATCCGCTCATGCCGTAGCTCACCACGACGAGCACACCGGCGAGGCACGCCATGGGGATGTACTGTGCCAAGGGCATGAGGAAGAGGAAGATGACCAGCAGCACCACGGCGTGGATGATGCCGGCAATGGGGGTGCGTCCACCGTTGTTGATGTTGGTCATCGTGCGGGCGATGGCACCAGTGGCGGGGATGCCGCCAAAGATGGGCGACAGGATGTTGGCCACGCCCTGGCCCACCAGCTCGGTGTTCGAGTTGTGATGGTCGCCGATGACACCGTCGGCCACGGTGGCTGACAGCAGACTCTCGATGGCACCCAGGATGGCGATGGTCATGGCCGGTGCCACCAGCTCTTTCACCTGTTCCCAGCTGAGCGACGGAACGACGATGCTTGGCATCTCTGCCTTGATGCTGAAGCGGTCGCCGATGGTCTCTATGGTTGTCACGTCATAGTATTCTCTGAGCAGCAGTGCTGCTATGGTCATCACGATGATGGCCACCAGCGAGCCTGGCACCTTCTTCAGGACCGATGAGTAATGTCCCTTCACGGAACGGTTGGCGATGATGGGCCAGGTGCCTATCAGCACCACACTGCCAATGCCGATGGCTGCGCTCCAGGGGTCGATGTGTGTCAGGTTCTGGAAATAAACGCCCCAGCGAGCCATGAAGTCGCCCGGCACGCCACCGTCAATCTGCATGCCCAGCAGGTCCTTCACCTGTGTTGTGAAGATGGTGACGGCGATGCCGCTGGTGAAACCGACGATGATGGGGTAGGGAATGTACTTGATGATGGTGCCCAGGCGTAGCAGGCCGAAGCCGATGAGGAACACGCCAGCCATGAGTGTGGCGATGGTCAGTCCCTCGATGCCGTACTGGCCTATGATGCCAGCGACGATGACGATGAAGGCACCCGTGGGACCGCCTATCTGTACGCGGCTGCCGCCGAAGGCGCTGATGGCCAGTCCGGCGACGATGGCGGTGACGATGCCTTTCTCAGGGCTGACACCACTGGCGATAGCAAAGGCGATGGCCAGCGGCAGGGCTACGATGCCCACGATGATGCCAGCCATGAGGTCAGCCATAAAAGTCTGCTTGTTGTAGTTTCTGATGGCCGACAACATCTTCGGCCTGTAGTCCAATGTTTTCATTATTATCCTTATACCTATTGAAATCGGGTACAAAGGTAATGCTTTGTTTCTGCACACAGCAAAAAAAGTGCGGGAATTGTTCCCGCACTGATGTTTTGTTGATTTATGCAAATTGAGCGCCCGGCGTTTTTCCCGCCCTCACAGCGCCCGGCGTTTTTCCCGCCCTCACAGTGCCCGGCGGTTTTCCCGCCCGGCACAGCGGGGCTTTCGGCTGCTGCTACACCAGCTCGACGCGGTTGATGTCCTGCTCGCGCTCACAGTAGTGGCAGGTGAGGACATTGCCATCGACGTGGAAGTGTGTGGCCATGGGTTCGTTGTTGGTGATGCACTTGGGGTTGTTGCATTTCACGATGCCGTGTATCTCGCTGGGCGTCTCCACCGTTTTCTTCTCCACTACCTCGTAGTCACGGATGATGTTGAGGATGACGTTGGGAGCCACGACAGACAGACGTGAGATTTCATCGTCGGTGAAGAACTTGTCTGAGACCTTGATGATGCCCTTGTTGCCAACCTTCTGCGAGGGGTAGTTGATGCCAATGGTGACTGGTGTCTTCATGTCGAAGAGACCAAGCAGGTTAGCCACCTGATAAGTCTTGGCGGCAGGAATATGGTCAATGACGGTGCCGTGTTCAATGGCGGCGACGAGGCGTTCTTTCTTGTTCATGGTTATTTGTTTCGTTGTTCCTTTGTCACGTCATCACGTCATGTCGTTGTTACGTCATGCCGCGATGCCGCTATGGCGCTTGGTGACACTAAATGATGGTTTGGTCATTCCTCACCTGGTCGAGGGTGATGCCGAGCACATCGCAGAAAATGGCCTCGCGGGCGAAGAGCCCGTTGGCGGCCTGCTGGATGTAGTAGGCGTGTGGGTTGTCGTCGACGTCCTGTGAAATCTCGTTGACGCGGGGCAGGGGGTGCAGAATCTTCATGTTCGGCTTGGCCAGGCGGAGCATGTCGTTGTTGAGGATGTAGACGTTCTTCACGCGCTCGTACTCCATCAGGTCTGAGAAACGCTCTTTCTGCACACGTGTCATATAGATGATGTCGGCATCCTGTATGACCTTCTCGTTGAAGGCGGTGTGCTCCTGGTACTTGATGCCCTGGCTCTCGCAGTAGAGCTTGTACTCCTTGGGCATGGCCAGCTCGCGGGGGGCGACGAAGTGGAAGGTAGGGTTGAAGTGGCGCATGGCCATGATGAGCGAGTGGACGGTGCGCCCGTACTTCAGGTCGCCGACGAGGTAGATGTTCAGGTTCTCCAGCGTGCCCTGCGTCTTGTAGATGCTGTAGAGGTCGAGCATGCACTGCGAAGGGTGCTGGTGGGCACCGTCGCCGGCATTGACAATGGGTACGGGTGAAATCTCGGAGGCGTACTGTGCGGCGCCCTCTATGTAGTGGCGCATGACAATGACGTCGGCATAGTTGGCCACCATGAGGATGGTGTCCTTGAGTGTCTCACCCTTGGTGCCGCTGGTGACCTTAGGGTCGGCGAAACCGATGACGCGAGCGCCCAGACGGTTGGCGGCGGTCTCGAAGCTCAGACGGGTGCGCGTGCTGGGCTCGAAGAAGAGGGTGGCCACCACCTTGCCCTTGAGGAGCTCGCGGTTGGGGTGACGCTCAAACTCACTGGCCAGCTCAATCATGTACTGGATTTTCTCGCGGGTGAGGTTTGCAATGGTTACGAAGTTTTTCATAGCTAATTTATTCTACGGTGACTGACTTGGCGAGGTTGCGAGGCTGGTCGACGTCCTTGCCCTTGCACACGGCGACGTGATAGCTGAGTAGCTGCAGGGGGATGGTGGCCACGAGTGGCTCAAGACATTCCATGACCTCGGGCAACTCGATGACCTCGTCGGCAATGCGGGCAATCGTGTCGTCGCCCTTGGTGACCAGTGCGATGACGCGACCCTGGCGGGCCTTGATTTCCTGGATGTTGGACAGCACTTTCTCGTACATGGCATCGTGGGTCGCGATGACGACGACGGGCATGTCGCTGTCTATCAGGGCTATGGGGCCGTGTTTCATCTCGGCGGCGGGGTAGCCCTCGGCGTGGATATAGCTGATTTCCTTGAGTTTCAGGGCACCCTCGAGCGCCACGGGATAGCTAAAGCCGCGGCCCAGGTAGAGGAAGTTATGCGCGTAAGTAAATGTACGCGCGAGGTCGGCTACATGGTCATTGCTCTTGAGCACCTCGCGTATCTTGTCGGGAATCTCGCTCAGCCCCTTCACCACCTTCAGGTATTCCTCACGGCTGATGGTGCCCTTGGCTTCGCCCATGGCCAGGGCAATCATGGTGAGCACCGTCACCTGACCGGTGAACGCCTTGGTGGAAGCCACGCCAATCTCTGGCCCCACATGGATGTAGGTGCCGGTGTCGGTGGCGCGAGGAATGGACGAGCCGATGGCATTGCAGATGCCATAGATGAAGGCGCCGCGCTCCTTTGCCAGCTGGATGGCAGCCAGCGTGTCGGCCGTCTCGCCGCTTTGGCTGATGGCCACCACCACATCGTCCTTGCCCACCACTGGATTCCGGTAACGGAACTCTGAGGCGTACTCCACTTCCACGGGTATGCGGCAGAAGGTCTCAATCAGCTGTTTGCCGATGAGACCGGCGTGCCAGCTGGTGCCGCAGGCAACGATGACCACGCGCTTGGCTGAGAGCAGCTGGCGGCGGTAGTCGATGAGGGCCGACAGGGTGACATGGTCGCCCTCGACGTTCACCCTGCCGCGCATGCAGTTGGTGAGACATTCCGGCTGCTCAAAGATTTCCTTGAGCATGAAGTGGGGGTAGCCGCCCTTCTCTATCTGGCCCAGGTTGATGTCGACGGTCTTCACGTCCAGTTGTTGTTCCTGGCCCAGGATGCTCACCACCTTTATCTCTTCGCCTAAGCGGATGTAGGCAATGTTGCCGTCCTCAAGGTACATGACCTGGTCGGTGTACTCCACAATGGGGCTGGCATCGCTGCCGATGAAGAACTCGCCATCGCCGATGCCTACCACCAACGGACTCTGTTTGCGTGCTGCCACTATCTGGTCGGGATGACGCTTGTCGACAATGGCGATGGCGTAGGCGCCGATGACCTGGTAGAGGGCCACCTGGACGGCCTGTAGCAGGTCGAGCCCCTTCTTCACCATGATGTATTCCACCAGTTGCACCAGCACCTCGGTGTCGGTGTCGCTCTGGAAGACGATGCCCTTGTCGATGAGCTTTGCCTTGATGTCGGCATAGTTCTCGATGATGCCGTTGTGGATGATGGCCAGGTTGTGGCTCTCTGAGTAGTGGGGGTGGGCATTGCGTGCCGACGGCTCTCCGTGGGTAGCCCATCGTGTGTGGGCGATGCCTATGGTGCCGCTCACATCCTTGTCAGCGCAGTATTCGGTCAGGTTGTCCACCTTGCCTTTCGTCTTGTAGACGTTCAGAGCACCTTCACCGTTGATGAGGGCAACACCTGCCGAGTCGTAGCCACGGTACTCCAGTCGCCGCAGTCCTTTGATGAGGATGGGGTAAGCCTCACGTTTGCCTAAGTATCCTACTATTCCGCACATAAGTTTTTTTAATTTGTTTTGTGATGTTTGTGTTGTTTATAAAAAGATTTGAGATTTGAGTTACGTTTACCGTGTTGCCAGTCTATATGTAAATCTCAAATCTCAAACCTCAATTCTCAAATCTTAAATCACTTAAGTATGTTGTAGAGGAGCGATGTCAGCGAAATCAGGATGCTCGTTGCCGAGAACCACAGGGTCGTCATGCTACCCACACTACTGTTCTGCGCCTTCACCTTGTTTGGCGTGACGTACACCACGTCGTTCTGCTGGAGGTAGTAGTAGGGCGAGTTGATGATGTTCGCATCGTTGAGGTTCATCTCGACTATTTGCTTCTGGCCTCGGGCATCCTCGCGAATCAGCTTCACGTTTTCACGCACACCGTGGATGGTCAGGTCGCCGGCCTGGGCCAGGGCTTCGAGGATGGTAATCTTCTCGCGGCTGACGGTGAATGTGCCAGGACGGGCCACCTCGCCGATGACGGAAATCTGGTAGCCGGTCATCCTGACGGTGACGATGGGCTTCTCAGCCTCGTTGATGTACGGCTGAATCTCCTTCTGAATCAGGGCCTCGGCCTCCGACTTTGTCAGGCCGCCCACCTTCAGCTCACCCACGATGGGGAAGACAATCATTCCGTTGTTGTCAACCAGATAGGTCTGCAGCACGCCCTGGCTGCCGCCACTCAGCTGGCGGCCTACGGTGTAGGTCGTCGGGATGGTCAGGTTGAAGGGGGCTGCCGCCTCATCGTTGATGGTGTTCACGGTGATGGTCAGCTGGTCCTTGGGCATGATGCGCGCATCGTAGAGCGTGGCCGACTGCGAGAGGTCTACATCGTCAGCGTTCTGAAAGTATGGAACGTTTTTTGTGCTACCGCAGCCCACGATTGTCATGGCGATGGCCATGGCTGCTATCAACTTGTAAGCTTTCATTTTTCCTTTTTTCTTGTTTTTTAATAATTTGACTGCAAAAGTACGCATATTTTTTTATTCCCACAAGTAATTTCGTCAAAAAATGCTGACGAGCCTACACAGGCATGCGCAGGTGGCACAGGAAGTAGCGCCTGACATTGCCCGTCTGCACGCTGTTGCTGCTGAGCAGTTCCGAGGCCTGGGTGATGTCGGTCACGGTGCCGTCCTTTTGCAAAATGGCGATGGCATCCTCCGTGGGCGAGTACATGTCCTTGGCTGCGCTGACCACCTGAAGCAGGTAGTCGGTGTCGTCCAGGCTGACACACATGGTGCGGGCCAGTTGCTGGCGCAGGTCGTCCACGTACTGTTCGTCAAAGGGCTGGTCGCTCATCTCGCAGCGCCACAGCCGCCGGTCGAGCAGGTCGGCAGCCAGTGTAGAGAGGATGGGGTCGGGGCTGTGCCGCCAGGCTTTCATCGCACTCCAGATGTCGCTGTCGTCCAGCTCGCTATACATCTGCAGCACCTGCGGGTCGTCGGTGAAACGCTCCTCGTTGATGTCGTTGCTGAGAAAGAAGGACAGGGCGGGCGAGGCAAAGGGCATGGCTGTGCGGCCACCGTCGGCAGCGCTGCGGCAGGCCAGCAGGCGGGCACGGCGCAGGGTGGACACCAGCATCTTCTCGTAGGCCACTGTGGTCTTGTGCAGGTACACCTGCCAGTACATCAGTCGGCGTGAGGTGAGGTAGTTCTCAATGGAGTAGATGCCCTTTTGTTCCACCACCAGACGGTCGTCCACCACGTTGAGCATCTTGATGATGCGGGCCGACCCGATGGTTCCCTCGGCCACGCCGGTGAAGAAGGCATCGCGGCGCAGGTAGTCCAGACGGTCGATGTCGAGCTGGCTGCTGATGAGCTGGTGTAGGAAGCGCTTGGGGTAGCGGTCGCGGAAGATGGCGATGGCCAGCGCCAGCTGGTCGTGCAGGTCGCGGTTGATGTGCTCCATCATCATCAGTGAGATGTCCTCATGCGAGATGCCGCTGATGAGGGTGTGCTCCAGTACGTGCGAGAATGGCCCATGTCCGATGTCGTGCATCAGGATGGCGGCCTGGACGCCCTCGGCCTCGCTGTCGAAGATGAACTGTCCCTTCTGTTGCAGGGTCAGCAGGGCCTCGCCCATCAGGTGGAAGGCACCCAGCGAGTGCTGGAAGCGTGTGTGGCGTGCCCCGGGGTAGACCACTGATGCCAGACCCAGCTGGCTGATGCGCGTGAGGCGCTGGAAGAGTGGGTGCTTGACAATGTCGTAGAGCAGTCCCCGAGGAATACGGATGAACCCGAACACTGGGTCGTTGATAATCTTGGCGTCGTTCATGTACGTCTCTTGACCTTTTGGGTTATAAAGAATGGCTGTGTGTAATCATCAGCGTGCGACGCGTCTGAGGGCTGACGCAGCAGCGGGCATCGGGGCGGCGGCCGACGAGCCAGATGATGCGGTCACTGGCATCGGCGATGATCAGCTGGCGTTGCTTGTCGATGGGTGAGAGCTTCGCGTCGGTGAGGAAGTCGCTCACCAGCTTCGAGCCTTTCATGCCGAAAGGCACAAAGCGGTCGCCCGGCTGGGCAGGACGCACCGTGAGGGGGAAGACGACGCTGTCTGCATCCAGGGTGGCAGTGTCGCTGTCACGTGATATCATGTTGGTATCAAGCGTCTTGACGCTGAACGATGAAAGTGAATCGTAATGGTAGTTGCCCGTCTCAGGCATTCGTAGGGTGGGGCGCTCTTCGTGGCGGGGGGCCACGATGAGGCGATGGTTGTGAGTCACCAACTGGTGAGTGGCCGACAGCCACTGCAGGCCCTGTGGCAGCTCGCCACCCTGTGAGCGAATCTTTTCATGGATGGCGGTGATGGTGGCCGGGCTGAAGTGGTAGGGAGTGAGCCATTCAAAGAGGACACACTCAGGCGATGGTTGGCTGAGCAGGTCAGTAGTGCTGATGGAGCCATCCTTCACCAACGCACGCAGCGCCGTCTCTATGGCTGCGTCGTACACATGGCTGGCCTCGGTCATCCATCGTGCCGTGCGTGCGATGTTGTCAGCGGCACCAGGGTTGAGCTGTTCCAGCAGCGGGATGACCTCAAGGCGCATACGGTTGCGCTGCACGTCGGCCACCAGGTTGGTGCTGTCCGTCACGTAGTCCTGACCGCGTTGCTGCAACCACTGCTCAATGTCGTGGCGACGCAGGCACAGCAGTGGGCGTACGATGTGACCGTTGCTGGGCTTGATGCCCGTCAGCCCCTCCATGCCCGTGCCGCGCACCAGGTTCAGCAGCACGGTCTCAACGGAGTCGTCCTGATGGTGGGCCACGCAGATGGTCTCGGCGCCGATGTCATTCCTCAGCTGCTCAAAGTAGCGGTAGCGCAGCTGGCGGGCCGCCATCTCTATGCTCACGTGGTGCAGCTCGGCATAGGAACGGGTGTCGAAGTGGACGATGTGCAGAGGCGTGTCATGCTGTTGGCACAGCGTCGTGACAAACCGCTCGTCACGGTCGCTCTCATCGCCGCGCAGCTTGAAGTTGCAGTGCACCGCCTCAACCCTGTAGCCCAGCTCCTTCAGGCAGAGCAGCAGCCCCACGCTGTCGGCGCCACCGCTGAGTGCCACAATGTGCAGCCCCTCGGTGCTCAGCAGCTGGTGCTGATTGATGTATGCCCTTACCCGTTGAACCATCACAACTCCTAATTCCTAACTCCTAACTCACATAGACCACCAGTCCTTTGAGGTATTCGCCTTCAGGATGGTAGATGTTGACGGGATGGTCGGCGGGCTGGTGCAGCTGATGCAGGATGCGCACCTGCCGGCGAGCCTGGGCGGCAGCAGTGAACACGGCGTTGCGGAAGTGTTCCTTCGTCACCACCTGCGAGCAGGAGAAGGTGAAGAGGATGCCGCCGGGTGGCAGCTTGGCCATGGCCTTGGCGTTCAGGCGGATGTACCCCTTCAGCGCCTGGTGCAGTGCACCACGGTGCTTGGCGAAGGCCGGTGGGTCGAGGACGATGAGGTCGTAGGGTGGCGTCTTACCCTCCAAGCTGTTGAGAAACTGGAAGGCGTCCTCGCAGAACGCCTGGTGGCGCTCATCACCAGGAAAGTTCAGCTCCACGTTACGTCGTGCCAGCTCGATGGCCTTGGCCGAGCTGTCGACGCTGTGCACCAGCGTGGCACCGCCCCGCATGGCGTAGAATGAGAATCCTCCCGTGTAGCAGAACATGTTCAGCACCTTTCGCCCTTGGGCATAGCGCTCCAGCAGTGCGCGGTTGTCGCGCTGGTCCACGAAGAAGCCCGTCTTCTGTCCCCGCTGCCAGTCCACGTAGAAGCGCAGTCCGTTCTCCAAGGCCGTGTCGCAGCCCTGCGAGCCGATGATGAAACCGTTCTCAGGGTCCATGAACGACAGTGTGCCCTCGCTCTTGTAGTAGACGCTGCTGATGCTGCCCCCCATGACCTCGACCAGCTGTCGGGCAATGGTGTGCCGGGCCAGGTGCATGCCTATGCTGTGCGCCTGCATGACGGCCATCTGCCCATAGATGTCGATGATGAGTCCCGGCATCTGGTCGCCTTCGCCGTGAACGAGACGATAGGCGGTGGTGAGGGGCGAGGAGTGTGGGGGGAGGGGTGTGGGGTGGGAGAGGCCGAGTGTCTGGCGCAGGGCAAGACTCTCGCTGAGCCGCCGGTGCCAGAAGGCGTCGTCAATGGCAACGTCGTCAAAGCTCAGCACCCTGACGGCAATGCTGCCCTGTTGGAAGTGGCCAGTGGCAATGTAGGTGCCGTCGCTGTCGATGACGCGCACCACGTCGCCCTCGCTGATGCCAGCCTCCAGATGGTGGATGGCGCCAGAGAAGAGCCAGGGATGGAAGCGCTGAAGGCTGTCCTCCTTGCCACGCTTCAGGAAAATCTGTTTGTACATTATATATTATGAAGGTACGTTGACGAGATCGTAGTCGTGCTGCTGTTTCAGTCTGACTATCTCTTCGTAAATCTTGATGCAGGCCCAGGCATCGGTGGCGGCATAGAGCTTCTGCTTGTCGCTCAGTATGTCGGCCTCCCAGTTGCTCAGCTGCTGCCGTTTGCTAATCTTCAGCCCAAACAGGTTGGCATAGATTTTCTGTAGGCTCATGTCCTCGATGCCAATATCCTGGATGAGATGCTGAATCTCCATGAAAGCACCCGTCTTGAAGTCGCCAAGGCGGTGCAGCGAGTTCAGGTCGTCGTGCCACGACAGGCCCACTTTTGTCACCGTGGTGTCTTCCAGCAGGCGTACAATGGCAGGGGCAAGGCCCGTATGGTTGAGGCGGAACAGAAAGCAGACATCCGCAGTGGACACTTGCAGCAGTGCCACCTGGTGCTGGTGTCCGCGCTGAAAGCTGGGACGCGTCTCGGTGTCAAGCCCCAGCAGAGGGTGGGAAAGCAGGAAGTCTACGGCACGCTCAGCCTCACTTTGGGTCAGTACGACGACAATGCGTCCCTCGAACTGTGCCACGGGCAAATCGGCAATGAGCGCTTTGTCAAATTTGTTGTAGATGGTCTTGTGCATCCTTTGTTCGTCAATTTGAGGTGCAAATTTACAAAAAAAAAACGATTTTGTGGTGGAATCTTATTTTTTTACGCTAATTTTGCACAGAATTAACGAAAAACATTCCATTGATGGCAAGAAAGTCGAAGAAAACACTAAAAAACGAGCCGAAGTCCCCCTCCATGCTTGAGGCACTGGGACTGAAGCGCATCACTCAGATATTCCAGAATGAACGCCTGCTATTCTTCATTGGCATGGTGCTCTTTGTCACTTCGTGCTGCATGGTGTTCGCCTTCATCTCGTTCCTCACCACGGGACAGAATGATGTGAGCATCATTGAGAACCTGCGCTCGGGCGAGATGGCCAACCAGAACGGCGAGTTCCATAACGCCTGCGGTTCCGTGGGCGCCTATACGGCATATTTCTTTGTAAAGCAGTGCTTCGGTCTGCCAGCCTTCCTGGTGCCGGTGCTGTTGCTGCTGGTGTCGCTCAGGCTGGTCAAGGCCTTCAAGCCCAACTTGCTGAAGTGGTTCATGTGCCTCATGCTGGTTATGATTTGGACATCCATCACGCTGGCCAAGTTTGCAGCCCCGCTGTTCACCGACAGCCATTATGGGCCTGGAGGCGACCATGGCCGTCAGGTGGGGCGCTGGATTGAGGGCTTCATTGGCGTCCCTGGGTTGGCAGCCATCCTCATCGTCATCGCACTTCTTTTCCTCAGCTATGTCAGCTCTGAGACATACGAATGGGTTCGTAAGATACTAAATCCAAAGAAGTTCCTCGACAAAGTCAAATTCGTGGTTGAGGCAGGCAATGCTGGTGAGAACACCGACTACAGTACTGCTGGCAGTCCTGCCGTGTCGCCTCTTCAGAACATTGTTGAAGACCCAGAGGTGTTCGATGACCCATCGTCGCAGACGGTCGAATTCGATGGTGACGAAGCGCGGCCCGTCATTGTCACTGACGATGCGCAGCCCGTCGTGGGCCGTGACAAGCCAAAGCGGAAGACGGAGACGGGCGACGCCGAGAAGGACATGGAGGTCAGTGTGGCTGCTGAAGAGGAGAAGGCCGACGGCAACCTCGTGGCGGTGGGTGACCAGATGCTTGAACCCTATGACCCAAAGCGCGACTTGGAGAACTACCACTATCCCACGCTCGACCTACTCAAACACTACGAGGAGGACGGTAAGCCCTATATCGACATGGCCGAGCAGACGGCGAACAAGAACCGCATCGTTGAGGTGCTGCGCACCTTCGGCATCGAGATAAGTAGCATCAAGGCTACCGTCGGACCTACCATTACCCTCTACGAGATAACGCCTGCCCCTGGCGTGCGCATCTCGAAGATTCGTGGACTGGAAGACGACATCGCCCTGTCGCTCAAGGCGCTCGGCATCCGCATCATAGCGCCCATACCCGGCAAGGGCACCATCGGCGTCGAGGTGCCTAATGCCAAGGCCAACATCGTGTCGATGGAGTCCATCCTCAACTCCAGGAAGTTTCAGGAGACCACCATGGAGCTGCCCTGTGCCATGGGCAAGACCATCACCAACGAGGTGTTCATGTTCGACCTGGCCAAGGCGCCACACCTGCTTGTGGCCGGTGCCACTGGTCAGGGTAAGTCCGTGGGTCTGAACGCTATCCTCACGTCGCTGCTCTACAAGAAGCACCCCGCCGAGCTGAAGATTGTCCTCGTAGACCCAAAGATGGTTGAGTTCAGCATCTATCGCACCATCGACCACCACTTCCTGGCCGCCCTGCCTGAGGAGTTTGACAACCCCATCATCACTGACACCTCGAAGGTCATCCGCACCTTGCAGAGCCTCTGCGTGGAGATGGATGCCCGCTATGAGCTGCTGATGAAGGCCGGCGAGCGTAACATCAAGGACTATAACAAGAAGTTCATCGCCCGTCAGCTCAACCCTGAGAATGGGCACAAGTTCATGCCTTACATCGTCGTGGTCATCGACGAGTATGGCGACCTCATCATGACGGCAGGCAAGGAGATTGAGCTGCCCATCGCCCGCATCGCCCAGAAGGCCCGTGCCGTGGGCATACACATGATTATCGCTACGCAGCGACCCACGACGAACATCATCACGGGCACCATCAAGGCCAACTTCCCTGCACGCATCGCCTTCAAGGTCAGTCAGGGCATCGACTCGAAGACCATCCTCGACCGCATGGGTGCACAGCAGCTCATCGGTCGTGGCGACATGCTCTACCTGCAGGGCAACGACCCCATCCGTGTGCAGTGCGCCTTCGTCGATACGCCTGAGGTGGTCGACATCAACCGCTTCATCCAGCAGCAACAGGGCTATCTGGAGCCATTCGAGCTGCCCGAGCCTATTATCGAGGGCGGCGACGGCGATGGCAGCAGCGGTGCTGACGATGTGGACCTGAACCATCTCGACCCGATGTTCGACGATGCAGCCCGTCTCATCGTCAGCAGCGGTAGCGGCTCCACCAGTCTTATTCAGCGTAAGTTCTCCATCGGCTACAACCGTGCCGGCAGGCTTATGGACATGCTGGAGAAAGCGGGCGTGGTAGGTGCCGCCCATGGCTCCAAGCCCCGCGAGGTGCTCATCCAGGACGACCTCAGCCTGGAGCAGCTCCTGCAGTCGTTGAGGAAATAGTGGGACGGTAACCTATTCTGTTGTAATTAATAAGATTTCATTTAATTCCGTTCAGTCGCTTATGAGAAAGAAACTGTTTTGCCTGATGACATTGCTGACGGTGGCCTTCACAGCCAGCGCACAGCGCCTGGTAGCTCTGAAGAGTTACGGAAAGAACTGGGGGACTGAGACCGTGTCGATGAAGAACAAACCCAATGGCATCATCTATCGCCTGAGGGTTGACAATCAGTATGCCGACCTGCCGAGGGTGGACGAGGTGAGAGGCCTGGAGCTGTTCATCTCTGAGGCTATCGACACCGGATGGATGGCACTGTTCCGCAAGCCCATGTCGGCATCCGACTACAACTTCGTCGTGGTGCTCTACGACCACAGCAGACGGCCCGTAGCCACCGTGAACCTCTGCGACATCACCGGCAACCGCTACTGCGAGGTGCAGGATGTCAGATGGGATGCCGACACCCATCACCTGCTGTTCAACATGGCCTGTCCCAGCTATGCCAGTAGCATCAACGGCAAGGGTAGTAAGCTCTACTGCTACGATGTTGAGCACCGGAACATGGTGTGGGAGACGGGCTACCTGGTGAGCAACGACATCTTCATCCTCAACAGCCAGTTTGTCTTCTGCTCCTATGGCTTCACCTCGGAGAAGAAGTTCCTCTACATGCTCGACAAGCGCACTGGCCGACAGTACAGCAAGCTGCCGATGTCGTATAAGGTGCAGTACATGGAGCTGCAGCAAAAGAATGGCAAGGAGCGTCTTTATGTCGTGGACTACAACGACAACCTCTTCACATACGACATCGAGGGCAACACTTCACAACCCGCTCCCGAGGTCTTCACCGTCGTCTTTGCCACCTCCGAAGACGGTTTCCTTAACATCAGGACTCAGCCGTCATCCACCAGCGTCATCCTGGGCAAGCTGTACGCGATGTTCCACGGACTGGGCTCAGGTGTGCTTAAAGAGCGTGGCGAGCGATGGAGCAAGGTCAGCGTAGGCGACGTCACCGGATGGGTGTACAACGGTTACCTGGGCACCCAGACCTGGTATGACGGAACAGGAAGCACCCGTCTGGTGGCCAAGCGCGAACAGACGCCCATCTATGGCGAAAACTATGAGGACGGTGGCGACTATCCCCTCTTTACCACTGTGAAGAAAGGTACCCTCATCGCAGACCAATACGATGAGATAGAGGGCTATTACGTGCTGAAGACCGGCCATGACTACCTCTTCATCCGCAAAACTGATGTGGAGGTCATCGGCCGTTAGGAAGCCTTAGTCCTCAATCATTCCGGCATTCTTCCACTGTTCGATAAGCGTTACGGCGTCCTGGCGGGCTTTTTCTTCGTCGACGTCGTATTCGCTTGTCAGCAGGCTGGTCATCTTGTCAGCGTCGAAGTCGTCGTCGCCAATGCCCCTCCACAGGAAGGCGGCGCTCTCGTTCAGGCTGATGATACGGCTAAAGTCAATGTTGCTCATGCCCTCTGCTACGATGATGTTCTCGCCACAGACGGTTCTGAGGTTGAATCCTTTCTTCTTCTTCATTTTTTGTTGCGTTTAAGTGATTGTGGTATGTGGGGATGTCGCGCGAAGAGCAGATAGCGTCGAATGGGCTTCAGTCGTGTCCATAGCCATGAGTAGACACGCCATTTGCGTCCTGTGGTCATGTCGGCCTTCTGCCGCCCCTTGCGCAAGAACCCGATGGCCCTGGCCCGGATATCATTCTTCGTGCAGTGCTCATAGCCCAGGTTGCCGTCGCCCATCAGCGTGACATGGTTGCCGTCGATGCGGTCGATGCGATGCAGCACATAGTGCCCTGCACTGACCTCGGCCAGCACAGCGTCGCCCTTGCGACAGTCGTCACCGCTGACCAGCTGCAGGATGGCCTTGTCACGGCCGTCCTCGAGAAAGGGCCTCATGCTACGTCCCCGCAGGTTGATGGTAGCCGTCTTCCCCGGGTTCTGTCTCAGTTCGTCAAGCACCAACGGCAGAAACACGTCGTTGGGCAGGTACATCACTTCATCCATGGTGCCGTGAGCGTTTGGTATGACAGACGTGCTGCTCCCTCGTCAGGCAGACAGTGCAGTGTGTACACGGGCGTCGTCTCAATGATTTTCGCAATGGCGTCACACAGCCGGCCGTAGGTTGGCTCGTCCCATTTCATGCTGGAACAGGCTGGCAGCAGAGTGGCAAAGGCCGTTACGGGGTGCAGCTTCTCAATGCTGTTCTGCTGGGCACGCTCAATGAGGGTGACCGCTCCCAGCAGCGCCTTGCGGTTGCGATAGCAGGGCGTCTTGCCGCTCCAGGGTGAGCCGTAGATGTAGGGCACGCCATTGATGATGCGAATGACGGGGTTGTCGTCGTTCAGCAGCTGTGTGCCCTCTATGTGCTTCAGCCAGAGCGAGGTATGGGTGCTCTTGCCCGTACCGCTGGCAGCGGTGAAGGGGAAGGCGATGGGGAGGTTGGTTGTCTGGCTGTCCGGTTGTCCGGTTGCCTGGTTGTTTGGGGTGGGGGCAGGAATCATTGACACCGAGGCATGGATAAGCATGGTCTGATGGTAGGCTCCGGCAAAGGCGAAGGCCATCATCAGCGCGTTGTTCAGCCCGAAGGACCGCATCGTCCAGTCGCCGTTCAGCGCGCAGCGACAGTGGCTGAAGTGGCTGTCGGCAATCATCAGGCAGCAGTCGCCATCCATGATGTCTCGCACGATGTACTGATAGCCTCCGTCAGGCAGTTGGTGCACCACGGTGTCGCCGTTGCCTGTGTCAAACTTCCTCACCAGCTGCTTGTCCGCCATGGGGCGCAGACTGTCGTCCACGTCCATGGTCAGCAGCAGTGGCTGCGTTGGCTCGTCAGTGGCAAAGGTATGAAACGATGGCAACAGCCCCATGTCGTTCAGGCTGTCGCCGTCCTTGAAGTTGATGCAGATGGTGTGTTCCGCAATGTTGAAGTAGTGGCTCCTACTCATTGCTTTCCTCCCCTGTGATGACCCGCTTGAACTTAAAGTCGTTGTCGGTGACAAATCTCACGTCGAAGTGCTGCGCGCCGTCCTTGGCCTTGCCGTACAGACGCAACATCTTCTGATATTTCTTCTCTAACTTCTCCCGCTTCTGCGAATAGAACACGATGCAGGTACGGTTGGGTGCCTGCTGCTGTTTCAGATACTCGCGCAACTGGTATGAATAAGCCTCACGCTCCTGCAGGAACTTGTTCTTCGAATCTATCCACACGCTGTCCAACGCCTGGATGTTCGTAAAGTGTACAATGGTGTCGGTGAAGGCGGCAGCCATACCGAAGATGTAGACCTTTGCTACCTTCTGCTTTCGAGCCTCCACCGTGCTCACGCCTGCCATCATCAGCAGGCATACAACCATAAATATATATTTTCTCATTCTCTCATTTTTACATTCTCTCATTTTTGCATTTTCTCATTTTTACATTCTCTCATTTTTACATTCTCTCATTTTTGCATTCTCTCATTTTTGCATTCTCTCATTTTTGCATTTTCTCATTTTCTCATTTTTACATTTTTCTCATTGTCCCAAGTACCCCTTCAGGGTGTTGTGTTTGCTGTTGTTGCGCAGATGGCGCAGGGCCTTCTCCTTGATTTGCCTGACGCGCTCACGTGTCAGCCCGAACTTCATCCCAATCTCGTCGAGCGTCATCTCTGGCTGTCCGATGCCGAAGAACGCCTTGACGATGTTCCTTTCGCGCTCGCTCAGCGTCATCAGTGCCTGCGACACCTCTGTCTTCAGCGACTCGTCAACCAGCGAGCGGTCCGTGTCGGGTATGTCGTCATTGGCCAGCAGGTCAAGCAGCGAGCTGTCGTCACTGTCGCTGAAAGGAGCGTCCATCGACACATGGCGGGTGTTGGCCGCCATCGCCTCGTCTATCTTGTCCACGGGCAGGTCCACGTCGTCCGACAGCTCCTGCGTTGATGGTTTTCGCTCGTGCTCCTGCTCAAAGCGGTTGACGGCACGGTTAATCTTGTTCACAGCTCCCACCTGGTTCAGTGGCAGCCTGACGATGCGGCTCTGCTCGGCCAGCGCCTGCATGATGCTCTGCCTGATCCACCACACGGCATAGCTGATGAACTTGAAGCCGCGCGTCTCGTCGTACTTCTGCGCAGCCTTGAGCAGTCCCAGGTTGCCTTCGTTGATGAGGTCGGTCAGCGACATCCCCTGGTTCTGATACTGCTTGGCCACCGACACCACAAAGCGTAGGTTGGCCTTAGCCAGCCTTTCCACCGCTTTCTGGTCGCCTTGGCGGATGCGCTGTGCCAGTTCTGTCTCCTCTTCAGCACTGATAAGCTCTTCCTTGCTGATTTCCTGGAGG
>Ga0310691_10002459_pt1 | contig 24685 bp, 23 predicted proteins | sample 176DNAGHGlowgp2_FD_203887 | JGI IMG/M metagenome (GOLD analysis project Ga0310691, IMG submission 203887) | Sheep rumen microbial communities from Palmerston North, Manawatu-Wanganui, New Zealand - 1766 DNA GHGlow gp2 (v2) (version 2) | ecosystem: Host-associated > Mammals > Digestive system >...
TTTTTTGCATTCCTTATTTATCTAACTTTGCAGTGATAAATCGATTGTTGAACTAAAAAGTTTGCACATGAAAGCATTGCAGAACATTCGCAAGAGCATCGCCATGAACAAGTCCCTTGGTGCTCTGAAGTCAAAGGGCAATGTGTTTGAAATGTCACTCGACGAGTATGTCGAACTGACCAAGAGTAAGGAACTGGCAGAGCTGATTGCTACCATCCGTCAGACGGAGAGTCATGACGAGCGTCGCCAACTGAAGAGTCAGCTGCCTTTCCGCTGTCCCCACTATTTCCGCTTTGCCGACAATCATCGCGCGCAGAGCAGCATCATCCCTGAGGAGTTTACCTTCCAGACCTGCATCGACATTGATGACGCGAGTCAGGTAGAGCCAGCCCTCACACGTGCGTACATTCTTGATAGAGAGAAGGACGGACGCTGGGAGAACCATCTGCTGCACGTAGAGCGCTCGGCATCAGGCAAGTTGCATCTGGACATCCGTATCCCTGTGGGCATGACTATCCGTGAGGCACAGGAAGCCTATTGTAAGGATCTGGGCATCGACTTCGATGAGGACTGCTGTACACCCGAGCGCATGATCTACATCACCGATGAAAGCTCGCAGCTCTATACCAGTAAGGACTGGTGCGCACATCTGACTGACGAGGAGATAGCTCAGCGTCGCAAGGCCTACACCGACCGCGGACTCACCATCGACGGACGAGGTGAGAAGAGCGTCAGCACAGCTTCCACCGCCAGCATGGTGACAGCATCACAGTCAGCATCCGTCAGCAGCTACCCTGAAACCTACCAGAACATCCCCTACACCTATATTGTAGAGGAGCTGGCCGACCAGATGGGAGGTATCCCTGAACACGGCAGTCGCAACTCGTTTCTCTTCTCAATGGCCTGTCATCTGCGCCATATCTGCAATGAGGATGCCCAGTGGATTAAGCAGGTGCTGCCAAACTATGGCGAGGCTCAGGAGCGCGTAAACGCCACCATCGAGAGTGCCTGTCGTCGCAACCAGACCAAGACCATGCCTGAGAAGTTGAAGACCGCCATCCTTCTGGCTCGCAAGCGCGTGAGCATCGAGAACGGACAGGACACGGATTCGCTGATGCGTCAGCCACAGATACCCGAGCGTCTGCCCGCACCTCTGCGCCTGATCACCTCGAAGGCACCTCGCGGCTACTGGCCTGCCATCATGAACACCTCTATGGCTGCCTTTGCCACCTATACAGGCGGCGTAAAGGCTGAATACTGGGACGGCACCAAACGTGAGCTCACCCTCATCTGCGGCCTCGTGGCTCCCATGAGTATTGGTAAGTCGAGCATCAAGGAACCCATCAACCACATCCTCCGTCCCATTGAGGAGCGCAACCGCATAGCACGTCAGAAAGAGTGCGAATGGGCCAATGAAACTAACACAAAAAGTGCCAACAGCGAGAAGCCCGAGCGTCCGCAGGATATCTGTGTGCAGATAGTGGATTCCGACATGACCAATGCAGCCTTCACCCAGCGTCTGGACGATGCCGAGCGTAGCGGAAATAAAGCACTCTTTACCATTATGGACGAGATGGAACAGTTGAAGAAGGTGGCTGGAGGGTCGGTAGGCGAGGTGACCGAGATTATCCGTCGCGACTTTGATACTGATAAATACGGACAGGAGCGCGTAGGCACACAATCCGTCAAAGCTCGCACCACACTGCGCTGGAACCTGGTTTTCTCTTCCACGCCAAACACGGCCAAGATGTTCTTCGGGTCCAACATCGACAATGGTACCTTCTCACGCATCGACCTCTCTACCATCGTGAAGGATGACCTCGAACATCGTCCTAAGTTCAAGGCGTACGACGAAGTGTTCGACAAGAATCTGGCCGTCTATCTGGCACGACTGGAAACTGCTAGCGGTACCATTGTCTGCAAACAGGCCAAGCGTCATATCGAGGCCTTGCTGGACCGTGCCGAGGAACGCTCGCTGATGATGGGCAACGAGACCTACGAACAGATGTCTTACCGCGCTGCCGATATCGCTTTCCGCAAGGCCATCCTGCTATACATCATGAATGGCATGAAATGGAGCAAGGAGATAGAGGACTTCGTAACGTGGACCTTCGATTACAACCTCTGGGCAAAGATGTGTCTGCTGGGAGAGGAAGCCACCAGCAAACTGGCACAGGACAACCGTATCATGAAGCCTGGTGTGGCCTGTATTCTGGAACAACTTGGCGACTCGTTCACGCTGCAGGAATTTGACACGCTCTACAGGTCTCAATGTACCAACACCGCCGACTTCAACAAAGCCTCCAGCAACCTGCGCTCGCAATGGAAGAAACGCGGATGGATCATCGAGGACACCGCCCAGAAACTCTACTACAAGACTGAGGCGTACTACCAGAAGCATGCCGCCTGAAACTAATATGTCGCCTAAAACTAAAGCATCCCAGGGATTTCTCCTTGGGATGTTTTTTCTATTCTGTTCTGACATTTCTGACAATTCTGACAGCCGCTACGACCTACCAAACAGCCATTTCTTCAGGAACGGACTGATGCGCAGGATGTTTGAGGTGATCACGCTGAAACCGATGACCAGCAGAGCAAAGAGCACGGAGAGCGTGGTATCAGTGATAAAATTGTGCTGATAGCTCTTGAAGAACAGACCCACGCTGGGCAGACTGGGCACGAAGAGAAAATGAATCAGATAGATATCCAGCGTGCGACGGCCTATATACTGCAACGAGGCGCCGATGACGGTCATCTTGGTGAAGTAGTGCTTGTAGTTGCGGAAATACATCAGGGCGATGAGCAACAAGAGGAACATGGCTCCCGTCTGGGGGATGATAGCCCACGCCATACGCAGAGTGCGCCATTTCAGGGCATCCATCGTACAGAGGATAGCCAGCAGCACGATGATGGGGAAGAACCACTTCGAGTCCATCAGTTTCTGGAAACCATTCCAATAGCGATGGGCAATATTACCAAAGAGGAAGAACGGCATCCACAGCATCAGTTGCCCCAGACTGGAATCCAGCAGGAAGCGATGGATATCCGTCATTTTGCCTGGATAGCCCTTGGCCCATGAGAAATGCTTAGGCTGATAGCACGTGTCATAAAAGACCAACGAAATGATGAACAGCAGAGCGATGAGTGCTGCGGATATCCAGAAGGCCTTATTTTTAGAGAAGAGCGAGGTAATCTTACTCTCCAGATAGGCAAAGGGATAGTAGATCAGGAACATGTAGAGCAGCACCAGCGTAAACCAGTAGCCACCCTTTGTGGGCGAATGGAACGACTCTTCAAGGCCAGGCCAGAAACTGGGTTTCAGGATGGCTGTAGCCAGGAGGAAGAAGCAGAGGGTGGGGATGAGCTGCACGCGCACCTTCTTCAGCACCAGCGCACCCAGGTTACGCAAGTCCCACACCTGCGAGGCTTTGTAGGCCAGGAAGCCACTGATGAAGAAGAACAGCGGCATGCGGAACAGCAACAGGAACTGAAGTGAAGAAGAGTGCTTCCACTGTTCCTCGAAACCTATCTGCGCCACGTGGTTGGCCACCACCATAATCATTGTGAAGCCGCGAAGGGCATCGAGCCACTCCATGCGTGGCTTCTTCGTTTGTGTTATTTCATTCATGGCTGCAAATTTACTTAATTTATTTGGAACTTCAAACAAAATGTCGTATTTTTGCATGTTGATATGGAGAATCTGAAGGAAAAGACAGCCCGCGGACTGATGTGGGGAGCCGTAAACAATAGCACGATGCAGGTGTTGAACCTGTTGATTGGCATCCTCGTACTCCGTCATCTGACGCCAGAGGATACGGGTCTCATCGGCATGCTGGCTATCTTCTCGGCCATCGCAGGCAATCTGCAGTCAAGCGGATTCTCTACGGCACTCATCAATGAGAAGGCACCCACCAAGGAGCAGTACAACAGCGTGTTCTGGTTTAATATCCTGATGGGTGGCGTGCTCTATCTCATATTGTTTTTCTCGGCACCGCTCATCGCGTGGTTTTTCCATCAGCCACGGCTCACTGACCTGTCGCGCTTCCTGTTCCTGGCCTTTTTCATCTCATCATTTGGCATCTCTACGAATGCCTATATGGTGAAGAATATGATGAACCGCGAGATTACGATTGTCAACCTCTCGGCACTCCTCATCTCTGGCACCTCGGCCATCATTATGGTATGGTGCGACATGGCCTACTGGACCCTGGCTTGGCAACAGGTGATCAATGCCGCCGTACTGGTCATTGGCCGATTCCTCTACGTGAAATGGAAGCCTACATGGCATTTCTCATTTGACTATATCCGACAAACGTTCTCGTTCTCAATGGGAATACTGGTCACGATGATTGTGAATACTGCCAACCAGAACGTGCTAACCGTCATCTTCGGACGCCTGTTTCACGATGCCCGCGTGGTGGGAAATTTCTTTCAGGCCTACAAATGGGACTCGATGGCTTTTCAGACCGTAGGCGGTATGGTGGGACAAGTGGCGCAGCCCGTCTTGGTGAGTGTGCGCGAGGAGCACAACCGCGAGCAGCAGGTATTCCGAAAGATGATGCGCTTCACGGCCTTCCTCTCCTTCCCTGCCCTTTTTGGACTGGCATTGGTGTCGCGCGAGTTCATCCTCTGCACCATTGGCGAGAAATGGATTAACATCGTGCCGCTACTTCAAATACTCTGTATCAGCGGTGCCTTCATGCCCCTATATACACTCTATCAGAACCTCGTTATCAGTCATGGGCGCAGCGATATCAATATGTGGCTCAACATCTGTCAGGTGTTGCTCCAGATGGGCGTCATCTTCGCTTTCTATCGCGAGGGGATGACCATGATGGTAGTGGCCTACTCGGCATTCAACATCCTGTGGCTGGGGGCCTGGCAGATATTCGCCAAACGGATTATAGGGGTGAGCACAATGGACTTCCTGAAGGATGTAGTGCCATTTATGATGTGTGCAGCAGTGGTGATGGGCGTCTGTCATCTGGCTACACTGAGTATCACGAACAACTGGTTGCTGCTGGGCGTCAGACTGCTATTGGCTGGTCTGCTCTATTATGGCGTGATGCGTCTGCTGAACGTGGTCATTCTGCGCGAATGCATACAATTTGTGAAAAGTAAAAAAGTAAAAAGGTAAAAAAGTAAAAAAATAGAGAGATGGAGATATCTGTCATCATACCCGTCTATAATAAGGCCGAATACCTGGATAAATGTTTTGTGAGCATTTTTTCGCAGGCGTTCGATAGTTTCGAGGTGATTGTCGTGGAGGATGGCAGCACAGACGGCTCTGGCGATATCTGCGACCAATGGGCTGAACTGGAACCGCGACTGAAGGCTTTCCACAAGGAGAACGGAGGGGTGACGGCAGCGCGTCGCTACGGATTGGAGCATGCTGAGGGCAGATTCATCATGTTTGCCGATGCCGATGACCTGTTTACGAAGGATGCCCTCGCCATGATGTACAGACTCATCAACGAGACAGGCGCCGACGAAGTGATTGGCACCTACAATGACCAGTACGGACAGCGCCACGACTCAGGACTGAGGGGCTGGGTGGAACCAGAGCATCTGATTCGCGACCTACTGGCCCTGCGCAGTCAGTTCTGCGTGCTGTGGGGCATCATCTTCCGTCGTGAACTGCTGGAAGGCTGTCTGGGTACACCCCGTGAGGTCATTGAGCGCGAGGACTCGCTGATGCAGATAAAATGTCTGATGAAACAGCCCAAGGTCTTTTTCACAGAACAGGCGGCCTATCTGCACTACGAAGATGTGCCCAACAAGCGCAAGGAGACGCTGGACTGGATTCGTATCTATGACGAGGAGTTGCGTCAGACGTTACAGCCGGAGTGGGAGCGCTACCATTCGGCTTTCGTGCATCATCAGATTAAGGTGTACGAGAAGTTCATCGACAAAAAACAATTCCAGGTGCTCGATGCGTATTATCGCCCTCTGCGCCAACAACTTACCAACGACATTCCCTTCATGGACCGTATCGCCATCCAACTGCCGGCACGTCTGGCTTATCTCTTGATTCATACTTACAAGACTCTGCTGAAATGGAAGCAATAAAGAAATATCCAGCACAGAACGATGTGGCTGTGCTGCTCATCATTTTCTCTCGTACGGAGACACTGAAGCGCACCTTTGGTGCCATCCGCCAGTGCCGCCCCTCACGTCTGTTTATCTATCAGGACGGTCCTCGCAACGATCAGGAAGCGCTGAAGTTGGAGGCTGCACGACAGATAGTGGATGATAGCGAGATAGACTGGGAATGCGATGTGCAACGCAGTTACCACAACGAGAACTCAGGTGCCTGGCTGTCGAACCATAAGGCTCAGACATGGGCATTCTCATTGGCAGATAAAGTGATTGTGTTAGAGGACGACTCCACGCCTTCATTGTCGTTTATCCCTTTCTGCAAGGAGATGCTCGACCGTTATGAGCACGATGAACGTATCACGATGATAGCTGGTTTTAATCATGAGGAACAGACGGATGCGCCCTACGATTATCTCTTCACCACAGCCTTCAGCATCTGGGGATGGGCTTCATGGCGCAGGGTCTTTGAGCGTTGTGAGGTGGGGTACCCTATTGCTGATGATGCGTTCAACATGCACCAGTTGGAGGCTTATGTAGCCAACAGGCGCGAGGGTGGTAAGGAGATGCTGAAGAAGCTCTACAAGCACAAGGCATCTGACAATCCCATCTACGAGACACTGATCTGGACGGCCTGCACACTGAATAGCGGACTGACCATCGTACCTACAAAGAACCTGATACACAATACAGCCGTGAGCGAGGAGTCGGCTCATTTCCAGAGTTCACTGAACACGCTCCCCAAAGCAATGCAACGATTGCTCACCATGCCCAGTCATGAGCTGCAATGGCCTTTACGCCATCCAAAATATGTCATCGAGAATGTGGAATACAAGCGTCGCATCTATCGCATCATGGCATGGGGACACCCATGGGTGAAGATTGGTCGCTCTATCGAGGAACTGCTACGCAACCTGCGCTATGGCAACATGAAACAAATCAGAGAGGCTGTCAAACACAGGATTAGTAAGCTGACAGGAAGATACGATTATCAGTAGTTAAGGAGTTAAAGGAGTTAAGGAGTTAAGACGATAGACTTTTCAGGAGTTAAGACGATAGTATTTTTCTACGAGAGGGATGATACTATCAGGCACCAGCCCCTCGATACTTTCACCAGCACGCACACGCTGACGAATCTCCGTACTTGACACAGGAAGCAGAGGCACATCGATGGTGCCAGGATAGGACTCACGCGGATAGGCTATCACCTCGTGATGATTCATTATATCCTGCCAGTTGCGCCAACGCTGGAAATGGGCCCAGTTGTCGCCACCTATCAACAACGAGAACGTGCAATCAGGATAATCCTTGCTCAGATGCTGCAAGGTGTTCCAAGTATAAGAGGGTTTGGGCAAACGAAACTCATAATCGCAGGCCTTCACACCCTCAACACCCTCAAGGGCTTTCTGAGCCATCTCTAAACGCAGACGGTCGTCCAACAAATCGGCATCATTTCGTTTCAACGGATTCTGTGGCGACACCATCAACCATACCTCATCTAACGCACATTGCCTCAGCACGGCCTGTGCTAAGGCAATGTGTCCGTTATGGATAGGGTTGAAAGAACCACCAAAGATGCCGATTGACCTCATCCCAAGAATTCTTTGACGATTCTCAAGGTCTCTTGCTTGGCTGTCTCCAAATCATCATTCACGATGATATGGTCAAACTGCGAAGCGAAGGTCATCTCATATTCTGCCTTTGCCAAGCGCTCGGCAATGGCTTCTGGGGTATCAGTAGCACGACCTTCCAAGCGCTTACGCAACTCCTCAACAGAGGGGGGCTGAATAAACAGGCTCAAGGCCTCATCGCCATAATATTTCTTGATATTGATGCCACCTTTCACATCAACATCAAACACCACATTCTGTCCTGCTTCACGCTGACGTTCCACCTGTGCTTTCAGGGTGCCGTAGAAGCGATCCTGATACACCTCTTCATACTCCAGGAACTCATCGTTCTGAATCTTGGCCTTGAATTCCTCTGGCGTCAGGAAGAAATACTCCACGCCATTCTTTTCTGTACCACGAGGAGCACGAGAAGTACAAGAGATGGAGAAGTAGAGTTTCAGCTCTGGATGCTCCTTCATCAACCACTGTACGATGGTGCTTTTTCCACTGCCACTGGGAGCAGATACGATTAACATCTTGCCTTTCATAATTCGTATGATTCGTGAAATTCGTGGATTCTATTAAAGGGCGTTAAGCACCTGTTCCTTAATCTGCTCCAGCTCGTCCTTCATCTGCACCACGATGTTCTGCATCTCGGCCTGATTGGACTTAGAGCCAGTAGTATTGATTTCGCGACCCATCTCCTGAGCGATGAAGCCAAGCTTCTTACCCTGTCCGTGTCCATCACGCATCGTCTCGCGGAAATACTTCAGGTGGTTGGTTAGACGTTGTTTCTCCTCACTGATATCCAGTTTCTCGATATAGTAAATCAGTTCCTGTTCCAAGCGGTTCTTGTCATAATCCACACCAGGAATCTGCTGTAGTCCGTCAACAATACGCTGACGAATCTTCTCTACACGGCTCTTCTCGAAAGGTTCGATTTCTGCCAGCAGACGTTCGATATTATCAATCTTCTCAGCAAACTTCTTCTCGAGCGCAGCACCCTCCTGCTTACGAAAATCTACCAAAGCAGCAATGGCACCCTCAACAGCCTTACGAGCAGCAACCCACTCCTCGTCCGTGAGTTCCTCCTGCTCTGTCTTCGACAGCACATCAGGCAGGCGAGTCAGGGTGTACATCCAATCCTCGGGCTCAGGGATACCCACTTTAGTAGCTACGTCCTTTAACTGATGGTAGTAGTTCTCTACGAGAGCAGCATTCACAGGCGTTGCATCCACACCATCTTCTTTCTCTATCCAAAGAGAGAAGTCCACCTTACCACGCTCCAACGAGGCGGCAATCATCTGACGAATCTCCATCTCCTTCTCACGATAGAGGGGAGCAATACGCGTCTGCAGATCCAACTGCTTAGAATTGAGTGATTTGATTTCTGCGCTAATCTTCTTGTCCTTAAAAGCCACGACAACCTTACCGTAGCCTGTCATTGATTGTATCATGAATCTTTATTTTGTTTTTATTCTAGGCTGCAAAGGTACAAAAAAGAAGTGTAAAGTGGTGAGCGAAAAGTGAAAAATTTATTGCCACTACATAATTATTGCTAATTCATAATTTGTTATTCATATTTTTTTCGTACCTTTGCAAATCATATTATATAATAAGGTAAAGCAATGGCTTGCATACTACATATTGAAACAAGCACACAAGTGTGCTCCGTAGCTGTCTCTGAAGACTCGCACGTCATCTTCCAACTGGAAGACCATAGCGGGCCAAATCATGCTGAGCGTCTGGGCTCCATGGTGGACGAGGCGCTCTCGTTTACTGATAATCATGCGATTCCGTTTGATGCCGTCGCCGTAAGTTGCGGCCCTGGTTCATATACTGGTTTGCGTATTGGTGTCTCTATGGCCAAAGGCATCTGCTATGGCCGTAACCTGAAACTCATCGCTGTGCCCACACTGGAACTGATGTGTGTGCCCGTATTGCTGCGCGAGATGGTGGAAGAGAACGCCCTTCTCTGTCCGATGATTGACGCCCGTCGCATGGAGGTTTATGCCGGCATCTACGACCGTGCCCTTAAAGAGGTTCGTCCTGTAGGTGCTGATGTAGTGGATGCAGAAACCTACAAGCAGTGGTTGGATGAACGTCCTGTGTATTTCTTTGGCAACGGTGCTGCAAAATGCATGGAGACCATCAATCACCCCAACGCCCATCTCATTGAGGGTATAGAGCCCCTGGCTAAATGGATGCAACCCCTGGCAGAGCGTCGCCTGCTGAACGAGCAGACTGAGGACGTGGCTTATTTCGAGCCTTTCTACCTGAAGGATTATGTAGCAAAAATGCCAAAGAAACTGATTTAACACTATGAACATACAAGGTTTAGACTACAACACTCAGCGTGAACTGCTGCAGATGCCTGAATACGGACGCGAGATTCAGCGGATGATTGATCACGCCGTCACACTCCCCACCAAGGAGGAGCGACTGCTCTGTGCGAAGACGATCGTTAAACTGATGGAGACAAAGGTTCCACAGATACGTGAAAACAGCGGTTACGAGCAGACACTATGGGATCATCTGTATATCATGAGTCACAAGCAACTGGATATTGACTGGCCCTACGATATCAGTGGGGCAGAGAAATTCCACGATAAGCCCCAGCCCATGAAACTGCCTCAGAGTAATGTGCGTCTGCGTCATTACGGAAAGTTGGTCAGTGAACTGCTGGAGAAGCTCAAGGATATGCCAGAAGGTGGCGAACGCGATGAGTTGATACGTCTGACAGCAAATCAGATGAAACGTGATCTGGTACAGTGGGGACACGGTTCGATTGACGACGAGAAGGTTGCCGATGATATGGCACGTATGACTGATGGTGCCGTACAACTGGACCTCAACAATTTTGTCTTCGAACGCATCAACATCAACGAACCACAACAGAAGCGTTCATCTGGAAAGAAAAAGAAGTAAATGGCAGCATTCATTATTGAAGGAGGACATCCACTAAGCGGAGAGATACAGCCACAGGGCGCCAAGAACGAGGCCCTGCAGGTGATTTGTGCAACGCTGCTGACCAGCGAGAAGATAACCATTCATAACATTCCGCAAATCAGGGATGTGATGACGCTTATCCAGTTGCTCAAGGATGTAGGGGTGAAGGTTGCTGCTGATGGCAACACCTACACCTTTCAGGCCGATGAACTGAATCTGGACTACCTGCAAAGCAATGAGTTCGTACAGAAATGTGCACAGTTACGTGGATCAGTCATGATGATTGGTCCGCTGCTGGCTCGCATGGGTAAGGCTACGATTGCCAAACCTGGTGGTGACAAGATAGGGCGCCGTCGTCTGGATACGCATTTCCTGGGCCTCGAACGCCTGGGCGCGCAGTTCCATCATGTTGCAGAGCGTGATGTCTATGAGATTCAAGCCCAGCAACTCAAGGGCTGCTATATGTTGCTCGACGAGGCATCTGTCACAGGTACTGCCAATATTGTGATGGCAGCTGTGATGGCAAAAGGCACCACTACAATTTATAATGCTGCCTGCGAACCTTATCTGCAACAGCTCTGTAAGATGCTCAACAAGATGGGCGCACGCATCAGTGGCATCGCCTCGAACCTGCTGACCATCGAGGGAGTGGATCACCTGAACGGTACAGAACATACCATCCTGCCCGATATGATTGAGGTGGGTTCATTTATTGGTATGGCAGCAATGGTGGGCAACGGTATCCGCATCAAGAATGCTTCCATCAAAGACCTGGGCATCATCCCTAATACATTCCGCCGTATGGGTATCACCATCAAGGAAGAGGGCGATGACCTCTATATTCCCCAGATGCACCACTACGAGATACAGTCGTTTATCGATGGTACCATCATGACACTGGCTGATGCACCATGGCCTGGACTGACACCCGACCTTCTGTCTGTACTCATCACCGTAGCCACACAGGCGCGCGGTTCTGTATTGGTACACCAGAAGATGTTCGAGAGTCGTCTGTTCTTCGTTGACAAGCTCATCGACATGGGTGCACAGATTATCCTCTGCGACCCGCATCGTGCTGTTGTCGTTGGCCATGACCGCAAACTGCAACTGCGTGGTGGACGTATGTCGAGCCCTGACATCCGTGCTGGTATCGCCCTGCTAATTGCAGCAATGAGTGCGAAAGGTACCAGTCGTATTGACAATATCGAACAGATAGACCGCGGCTACGAGGATATCGAGAGTCGCCTGAATGCCCTTGGCGCAAAGATCACTCGTCTCCCCTAAAGCCTATTCACCCCATTATCCCCATCACCCCCATGATTAAGAAGGAAGAAGTCTACAAGATAGGTCGCATAGGAAAGGCACACGGCGTAAAAGGCGAGGTGTCGTTCAATTTCGATGATGACGTGTTCGACCGTGTAGAGGCAGAATACCTCATCCTGGAAGTTGATGGTATCCTGGTGCCATTCTTCATGGAGGAGTATCGCTTCCGCTCAGACAGCACCGCATTGGTGAAGTTCGAGGATATCGATACCCAGGAGCGTGCTCGCGAGCTGACCAATTGCGACGTCTATTTCCCTCGCGACCTTGCTGATGACGAAGAGGAAGTCCTCACCTACTCTTTCCTCGTAGGCTTTGACATCATCAATGCCAACACAGGTAAGAAAGTGGGCACCATCGCTAGCATCGACGAGAGTACCCTGAATATTCTCTTTGAACTGGAAGACGGCACGCTGATACCTGCCAGTGAGGAACTGATTACAGACATTGACAAAAATAACAAAACAATTACAATAGCCCTGCCTGAGGGTATCTTAGACTTATGAAAAGACAAATAGCCATTCTTGGCTCTACAGGAAGCATCGGCACACAGGCCCTCGAAGTGATTGAGGAGCATAGCGACCTATATGAGGTATACTGCCTGACTGCTAATAATAAAGTGGAACTACTGGCCGAACAGGCTCATAAATTCAAGCCTGCTGCCATCGTCATTGCCAACGAGGCACGTTATGACGAACTGAAACAACTGATGAGCGACATGCCTGACGTGAAGGTGTATGCTGGTGCACGCGCCCTCGACGAGATTGTAGAGGCAGGTCCCATAGATATGGTACTCACCGCTATGGTGGGTTTCGCAGGACTAAGTCCTACCATCCACGCCATCAAGGCACATAAGACCATCTGCTTAGCTAATAAGGAGACACTGGTGGTGGCTGGTGAACTGATCTGTCAGTTGGCCATGGAGAACCACTGTTCTATCCTGCCTGTTGATAGCGAACACTCAGCTATCTTCCAGTCGTTGGTTGGTGAAGACGAGAATCCTATCGACAAGATTCTGCTCACAGCCAGTGGTGGTCCCTTCCGCTTGAAGTCCATGGAGGAGATTGCCCACGTTACAAAAGCCGATGCCCTGCGTCACCCCACATGGGATATGGGTGCCAAGATCACCATCGACTCTGCTTCCATGATGAATAAAGGTTTTGAGGTCATCGAGGCAAAATGGCTCTTTGGCGTTGATGCCAAGCAGATACAGGTACTGGTTCATCCCCAGAGCATCGTACACAGCGCCGTACAGTTTATGGATGGTAGTGTGAAGGCGCAACTTGGTGTGCCTGATATGCGCCTGCCTATCCAGTATGCCTTCTCGTTCCCTCGCAGGTTACCGCTGAGTGGCGACAGACTGGACCTGTTTGCTGCACAGCATCTGGATTTCTTTGAACCCGATTTGAAGAAGTTCCGCTGTCTGGCTATGGCCTACGAGGCCTTGAATCAGGGAGGCAATATGCCCTGTATCGTCAATGCAGCCAACGAGATTGTGAACCGTGCCTTCTTGGAAGACCGTTGCGGATTCCTGCAGATGGGCGACATCATCGAAGCAACGATGCAACGTGCCACCTTCATCAAGAAGCCCACTTACGAAGATTACCTTCAGAGTGATGCAGAGGCACGTCGCATAGCAACAGAACTGTTATAAAGGTAAAAAAGTAAAAAGGTAAAAAGATATAAAAATGGAAGTATTTCTGATAAAAGCCCTGCAGTTTCTGATGGCTATCAGTCTGCTGGTACTGCTCCACGAACTGGGCCATTTCACGTTTGCAAAACTCTTCAAGGTACGTGTCTCTAGGTTCTACCTCTTCTTCAATCCTAAGTTCCACATCATGAGCACCTACGACACATGGGTGCGTCGTCTGTTCAGACTGAAGCCCGAGGTGGTGCCCACGGTAAAAGACGAGGATGGTAAGGAGAAAAAAGAATATGTAGGAACGGAATACGGACTGGGATGGTTACCCCTGGGTGGCTATTGCGCCATCGACGGTATGATTGACGAGACCAACCAGAAACTATCTGAAGTAGCTCACCCCTGGGAATTCCGCACCAAGCCCACCTGGCAACGTCTGCTGATTATGGTTGGTGGTGTGCTAGTCAACTTTCTGCTGGCATTGTTTATCTATTCTATGGTACTCTTCACATGGGGTGAGACATACGTTCCCCTACAGAAGATGACACAGGGAATGGAGTTCAATGAGCAGGCAAAAGCGATTGGTTTCCAAGATGGCGACATCCTGATTTCCACCAACGAGAAAGACTTCAAGAAGGCTGATGCCGATATGTATCGCATGCTCTGCAACGCTGAGGAAGTTCATGTCCTGCGTCATGGGAAACCTGTCACCATCCAGATGCCAGAAGGTCTCAGTCTGGTAGAGATGGCACAGACCATCCCCACCTTTGTACGTCCACTTCTTCCTGCCGTCATCGACAGCGTCATTCCTGACTCACCAGCAGACAAGGTAGGACTGTTGAAAGGCGACAAGATTCTGGCAGCCAATAACCAGCAGGTGAAATCATTCTACGGCTTTACAGACGAACTGACTCGCATGAATGATGTGCTGACCTCAGCAAAGACACATGCCGATAGTATCAATGCACGTCTGCTGACAATCGTTTACCAGCGTGGTGAGAACATCGAGACAACCTCTACCTTGTTGGCAGAAGACCTGAAGTTGGGCTTTGCTCCAGCTACCCTGTACGAGCCCACAACTTTCGAGTATGGTTTCTTCGAGAGCTTCCCTGCTGGTATCAAGTATGGCTGGAACACCCTAAGCAGCTATGTGAGCGACCTGAAATACCTGTTCTCAAGCGATGGTGTGAAGCAGTTGGGTGGCTTTGGAGCCATCGGCAGTCTGTTCCCATCAGCATGGGACTGGCACCAGTTCTGGTTGATGACAGCATTCCTCAGCATCGTTCTGGCCTTCATGAACATCCTGCCAATCCCAGCATTGGATGGTGGTCATGTGCTATTCCTGCTCTACGAGATGATTACACGTAAGAAGCCCTCAGAGGATTTTCTTATCAAAGCTGAATACATCGGTTTTGGCGCCCTCATCCTCTTGATGGTTGTAGCCAACCTGAACGACATCTTGCGCTATCTACACATCATGTAATGGGAGGCACCCGCTGTAGTGTTCGTAAGGAGAAATAGATACAAGCGAACACCACATATAAAAGACATATCTGAAGAACTGACGGATGAAGACCGTCAATACTAGCACAAGGCATTTGGGAAATCCACCCAAGTGCCTTGTTCAGTATACCTACGAAACCTAATAGCACTGGCGCTAGTGAAGGTACCAGCACAACAAGTAAGGCACCATACAGGATTATTGTGGCGGCAGGAATCACAATGAAGTTCGTCAGCAGGAAATAAGTTGAGAAGCGTCCGAAGTAATAGGCAATCAGTGGAGCCACACCTATCTGTGCTGCTACAGAGAGTCCCACCATATTATATATATAGCGCTGCAGCGGACGACCTGCGAAATAATGTTCAGGAAAGAAACTCTCAAACAAGGGCATCAGAAGCAGGATTGCCAAGACAGCCGAGAACGACAACTGGAAGCCGATATCGAATAAAGAAGCAGGATTGACTAATAGCATCACGATAGCTGTGAAACACAGAATATTCACAGGAGAACGATGACGTCCAGCCACAGAGAACAAGGCATAGATGCTAATCATCGTAGCCGAACGGACCACACTCGTAGACAATCCTGTCAAGAAAGCAAAAGCCCAGATACTAAGGATAATGACCACCTGCGACAACCAAGAACGGCGACGCCCAAGTGTCAGTCGGAAAAGGAGGAGATAAATGATTCCCAGATGCAAGCCACTAAGTGCGAGGATATGTGAAGCACCCGTTACGGAATAGGTCTCACGCAGTTCTTTTGTCAGGGCCGACTTATCGCCCAATGTCATAGCTACCAACACAGCATACTGCTCATCGTCAACAGACTGAGTCTTATAACGGTTCAGTAATTCATTTCGGTAGTCTAAGAATCGTGACTTTACACGTTCCATCTTTGATTGTTTCTCATCACAACCACCCCTTATCTCTATCCGGCGATAACCTTTGCTCGTTCTTTCAACGCGCTGTCCTACCAGCATTCCCATCCAAAAGAAGCACAGCAGGATACCAATGCTTTGTAGATGTCCCCAACGTCTAAGTCCCCATGCCAAAAGTACGCAAAACGCTAAGGCCGTCACAAGTCCTCCCACATTGGGCATCATTGGCGCGGTAATGATACCAATTATCAGGCTTATGGCAGGCATCAGCAAAGGCACTATTTCTGTTTTCCCTGTTTGCATTACTGTGCAAAAGTACACAAAAAATTTGGCGTTGACAATGCTTTTTCGTAATTTTGCAGCAAATAACAAGCTAAAACTACAAAAAAATGAATCTACTCAGAATTCTCTTTGCATCCACACTGTTGTTTTTTACAACTATTTCTTATGCCCAAAAATATGTGGGTGGTGATCTTTCACTGCTTTCCAAATATGAGACTCAAGGGGCAAAATATAAAGATAAAAACGGTAACGCCATCAGTGACCTACTGGTTTATGTCAAGCAACAAGGATGGAACACCATTCGTGTGCGTCTGTTTGTTGACCCTGTTAAGGGACAGACTATCACTGATGCTGGCAATAAGAAAGAAGTGGTGCAGGATCTTGCATACGTAAAAGAACTGGGTAAGCGCATCAAAGATACTGGACTAAACTTCCTACTGGACTTTCATTACAGCGACACCTATGCAGATCCTGGCAAACAATGGACTCCCGAAGACTGGCAGTCGCTGAATGATACACAGTTACAGCAGAAAATCTACGACTATACACTTAGCTGCTTGCAAGAACTGAACGATGCAGGAGCCACCCCTGACTTTATCCAAACAGGTAACGAGATTAGTTATGGAATGCTTTGGGGCGCAAAAGGCACCAATGCAAACCGTTGTTACACAAATAGCAACGCAACAAACTGGACACGCTTCATCAACCTGCTGAAGCAGGCCGGCAAGGCTTGTCGTGAGGCATGTCCTTCTGCAAAGATTATTATTCATAGTGAACGTGCTGCCACCCCCAGTGTACTCACAGACTTCTTCGACCGCATGAAAAACGCGGAGCTTGACTACGATATCATAGGTTTGAGCTATTATCCCTATTTTCACGGCAAGTTAACAATACTTGCAAATGCCCTGAATACTTTGGAAAACAAGAATTACGGCAAGCAAATACAAATTGTAGAAACAGGCTATCCGTCACAATGGGCAGTTCCTGGCACAACGGAAACAGTAGATTATGACTACTCTGTAGATGGTCAGAAGCAGTTTATTACAGACCTGATTGAACTGTTAGCAGAACATCCACTTGTCAATGGCCTGTCTTGGTGGTATGCCGAAGCCAATGCCAATGGCTGTACTGGCGATTTGAAAAACGGATGGTATAACGCAGGACTCTTCGACAACAGTAATGGGAAAGCCTTGGATGCCCTCTTCGAAATGAAAAACTTCCAGGACGACAATGTTAGCATCTATCCCATCGGCACCGACAGCCCCTCAACTAGTATCTGGCACACCCTTAATGGCTGCCAACTACAAAATACACCTACCACTTCCGGACTCTACTTCAATACCACAGCTGGCAGCACTCGCAAAGTTCTGATAAAACAAAGGTAGGCAAACTTGGCTCAACACGAATTCGACTATGACTATGCTCAATAAAAAAAAGGAAAAATGAAACAATAAAATAGTAAAAAATCTGTTTTTATATTATAATCTTTTTAAAAAAACACTAACATGAAAAAATAGTTTCTTATGGATGCTGGTCACCATCCTTTTCTGTGGCCTTACAACAGTATCCATGTCCTCATGCAGCAAGGACGACAATGATGACAACAAAGATGGAGGATCATCTACATCTGCCATTGTTGGAATGAAAGTGAAATATTATGTAAAGGTTACTTTTCAAGCAACACTAGATGCCTGCAACGTAACGGTGGAATATACTGATGCCAATGGAAAGATACAGTCGCAGACACTCACAAGCCTCAACGAGTTCAGTCCTGAGCCTGTCACCATCAAGGGGCTTCCCAACAGGGCAGAGATGAGACTGACTATAGCCCCCAAGGAAGACTGGACGGGAGACAAGTATGACGTGGAGGCCACATACGGCATTGGAGCCGTGGGTATTGATGCCCAAGGCAAGATAAAAGGTGATATCGGCATCACACCTGAGGCTATCACAAGTAAGGGTATAAAAACTGAAGTAAAACGAACCTTCACCAGAACAAAGTCGGCAACCATCTCTGCAGAGGGAGAGATCAAAGTCGATTAATGATGTACGAATAATAATTGGAGGAAGCCGTCAACTTGCAAAAGTTGAGGGCTTTCTTTCACTCTGTTCCAGAAAAAAGAAAAAATAAAGAAGAATGAAAGAAAAAAGCATGAAAAAGAATCTATTATGCATAGAGCACCTTAGCAGAAACTGTTTAAGAGGGGTTGTAATCCTCGCCATCTGTAGCATGAGTTTATTGACATCATGCTCAAGCGATGACGATCCCGTGGAGATGGCACCTACAGACGAGGTGGAGGCACAACTCCAAAAGATGACCCTGCGCAAAAAAGTAGGGCAGATGTTTTATGTACGCCCAGAGTGCCTTGATACCACCATCCACTTCAATCAGCCCAGCGGCATCGACGGCAGTGCCGACGACATTACCAAGATCAAACTGCAGGCCGTCAATAAGTGACTGGTTTGGACATCCCATCCACCATGTCCTCCTTTATCCTACAGGACAAACTGCGTGGTGAATTAGGCTACCAGAACATCATAATCACCGACGCAATGGAGATGGGAGCCATTACCCAACAATATAACAATGCTGACGCTACAGTGGGCTGTATTCTGGCAGGCGTTGATATTGTGCTTGGTCCACAGAACTTCCCCGAAGCGTTCGATGCTGTTGTCAATGCTGTAGAAAAAGGCATCATCTCCGAGGAGCGCATCAACCAAAGCGTCCGCCGCATTCTCAGACTCAAGATAAAACAATAATCATAGCGTCTATGCCATTCATTCAGCATGGCAACTTCAAAACTCAATCTCCTTTCCTTGGTAGAAACGGATAAGTGCCTGCTGATACAGAAACTCGTAGCGGGTCTGAGTGAGGTCACTCTCAGCCTTGAGGTAATTATTTTTGGCCTCGTTGAACTCAGTGATGGTGGCCTTACCCTGCTCATATTTTGCCTGAGTCAAGCGAAAGGCTGTCTCACTGCTTTCACAGGCCTGCTGACTGCTCATTAGCTTCTGGTTGGCAGCAACAGCATTGTAATATACCTGCTGAATCTCCTTAAACAAAGCCTTCTTCGTATTGTCAAGCTGCAGCGTCTGGTTCTGACGGTCTAACTTAGCCGAACGAACACTATTGCGTGTCTGGAAACGGTTAAAGATAGGAATATTCAAATTAAATCCCAGATACTGACTGAAGTTATTCTTCATCTGATCAGCAAAGCCATCGGCCTTGAAACCAGAGGTTTTATAATAGTTAGAACCCAGTCCAGCACTAAAGCTCAACGTAGGATAATAGCCTGCCTGCGCTATCTTGATACTATTCTCTGTAGCACGCAATCGCAGCTGTTGTGCCTGAATCTCAGGTTTGGTGGCCAAAGCATCGGCGTAGATATCCTCTGGGGTAGCAATCACATAACCACCTACAGTCCCTATCTCTGGACGAACAACAGAAAAGCCCTCAGGACTTTCAAGTTCCAGCAATTGTGTCATCGACAGAAGTGCTAACTGCAAGTTATTATTGGCTTGCGTCGCTGTCAACTGACTCTGCGCCAGTGTTGCCTTCTGTTGGGCAAGTTCTGCCTCACTGGCCTTGCCGATATTGAGAAGCGCCTGCAGACGAGCCACCTGTGCGCTGTCGATACTGATCTGACGAAGAGCCACATCAGCGATCTCCATATCATAAAGTATCTGCACATAGGCCTGTGCCACCTGCGTACGAATATCATTCTTCGCTTTCTCCAGATCCTGCGTAGCAGCCTCAAGGTTCAACTGGTTCAACTTGATATTATTAGGAATCTGGAAACCAGTGAACAACGGCACACTCGTACCCAACGAGAACGAGGTAGACGAGGTATTGGTATTCGTGTACGTATTCTGAGCAGTCAGTCCACGTCCGAAAGAGAAGTTCTGACCAGCACTACCACTCAAATCAGGCAGACGCTGGTTCTTGGCAGTCGAGAGTTGAATCTCCTGCTGGCGACACTGGTTCTCCTGTTGTTTGATGGTGATATTATGCTCTACAGCATAATCGCAACATTGTTCCAGTGACCAAGGCTGTGTCTGAGCATGCATGGGCATAGCAAACAACACAGCAAGCAGTCCAAGTATAACAATAATGATTGGCATAATAATTACTCGTTTTTATCGTCTTCTGAAATAATCTGCGGGCCACGCACCTTTTGGTCTTTCTTCAGGCCCTTCTTAATCTCAATATTCACGCCGTCACTGAGGCCTGTCACCACAGCCTGACGCTCATAGGTCTTCTGCTTGCCCTCACCCTTCACCACATAGACGAAGGTGGAGTCGCCCACAAACTCGATAGCACTTTCAGGCACACAAAGCACATTGTTGGCCTCAGCCAACACAATCTCGGCATTGGCACTATAGCCAGAACGAATCTTACCGTCAGAAGGCACCACAACAGCTGCCTTGATCTCAAACTGATTAGCACCATTGCTCTCAGTAGCCTTGGGCGAGATATACTCCAACGTAGCATCAAACTGCAAGTCCTGCAAGGCACCAATGGTAATCTTCATGGGCACACCGATTGCCAACTGTCCCACTTCCGTCTCATCGATATTTCCACGGAAGATAAGATCATTCATATTAGCCACCGTAGCAATCGTCGTACCATCATTGAAGGTGTTTGAGTTAATAACCGAGTTACCCACCTTGACAGGGATATCCAGAATGATACCACTAATCGTAGAACGAATCAATGTGCTTGAAGCAGAGGCATTTGATTTGCTCACGCCATCACGCACCACCTGCAGGGCATCCACAGCAGCAGCCTTCTCTTCCTGAGCCTGCTTCAACTGCTGACGCGCCTTCTCGTAGTCCTCGTCACTCACCAGTTTCTGGTCATGCAGGTTCTTCGTACGTGAATAGTCGGTCTCCACCTGTTTCAGGTTGATATCAGCCAGACGCACACGACTCTCAGCACTCGACAACTGTCCCATATCAGGAATCACCTTGACCTTTGCGATTACCTCGCCCTGCTCCACACGGTCGCCAGGTTGCTTCATCAGCTCAGCAATAATACCACTGATCTGTGGTTTTACGTTGACCTCATTACGTGGTTCTATCTTACCCGTAATGATAGTTGTCTTGCGGATACTGTCCGCAGCAGTAGAGAACTCAGAATACTGTATCTCCTTTGGCTGACTCTTCTGCCACAGGAATACGAAAGTTCCGATGAAAATCAGCGCCACAATGGCAGCGATGACCAATTTGAAATACTTTTTCATATCTATATCTTTTTACTTTTTTACCTTTTTACCTTTATTCGTCTCTCATTGCATCTACTGGCTTGATGCTCATAGCACGTGCTGCAGGTGCCAGTCCTGCCAGCACACCCATCGCCGCAATAGCAAGGGCAGCAAAGATTGCTGTCCAGAAACCTACCTGGAAGTGGGCAGCCAAGATACCATCCTCTGTATTGGCCAGTTCCAACATCTGCAGAATCATCACGGCAAAGAGGATACCACTCATACCTGCCACCATCGTCAGGACAATACTCTCAGAGATGATCTGCGAGAGAATCATCTTTGGTGTAGCACCAATAGCACGACGGATACCTATCTCAATGGTTCGCTCGCGCACGGTGACCATCATAATATTCGACACACCGATAGCGCCAGCCAGCAAAGTGCCGAGACCAACGAGCCAAATCAGGAAGTTGACGCCCTTAAACAGACTGTCCAGCATCTGGAACAGCACCTCTGTATTAAACACCATCACACCCTGTTCATCCTCTGGGTCAATCGTATGGGCACGGGCTATCGTCTCACGGATACGGTCTGTGACAGTTGACATCACCACACCTTTCTTACCCGTTACGGCTATCATGTGCACATTCTGACCCATGTTATAAGTCTGCTGCATCAGGGTGATAGGCAGAAGCATCGTCGTACCCGATTCACCACCAAAGCTAATACCCTCAGCAGAACTATAGTCAACACCCACGATCTGATAATAAACAGAGTCAACACGGATAAAACTGCCACAGGGGTCGCCACCACCAGGAAAGAGATCCTTATAGGTTTTCTTCTGGATGACACAGACCTTACGGTGCTGCGCAACATCCATATCGTTGAGATAACGCCCATAACGCATCTTGGGTTCACTCACTCGCCGATAGTCCTCCTGCACACCATTGATGCTAACAATAGTCTTACGATCGCCTAAGTAGGCCGTACCACCATTAGAGAAAAGAACAGGACTCACCACATCAAGTTCAGGAATACGACTCTTCAGACGTTGCACATCCTTATACTCCATATTCCACATACGACCTTTTCTGAAACCTTTATAGGCTTTCGTCGTAGGTTGTGCCCATATCATTGCACTATTCGTGGCAAAACCCTCGAAGTTCTGATTGAGCAGCTCCTTCATACCCTGTCCGCCACCAATCAGCGCCACGAGCATGAAGACACCCCAGAACACACCAAAACCCGTGAGGAACGACCGACTCTTATTGCGCGTCAGCGTATCGAGAATCTCTCTGTATGTATCTATATCTAATCTCATATCAGTCAGCTCTTAATGCCTCAATGGGGCGTATTCTTGATGCTTTCAACGCAGGAATCAGTCCCGCGATAGTACCTGCGATAATCATCACCATCGTCGCCTCGAAACATACATCCAGTCCTATGGTGGGGTCAAGGAACATCGTGGCTTTAAACAAGCCCGCATCTACCTTTGTATGTCCCAGCGTGGCATCCATATACTCGTTAGCAGCAATACCAAGAATCATACCGATATAGCCAAAGATGGTAGTGATGATAATACTCTCGATGATAATCAGTTTCAGAATGCTCCAAGGCTTGGCGCCGATTGCCTTGCGGATACCAAACTCATGGGTGCGCTCCTTCACCGTAATCAGCATGATATTGCTGACGCCCACAATACCACTCAACAAGGTGAAGAGTCCTACAATCCACAGGGCCGTACGGATAATACTGATACCCTTCTGCATCTGCAGGTTCTGCGTATAGCGGTTCCAAAGCCAGATGGCATTTTCATCATCAGGATGAGCCTGATGTGCCGTATTGATACGCTGACGATAGTCCTTCTCAAAGGCCTCATTCTCAGCTTCTGTCTCCAGACCATGGAAGGTAAACTCGATACGTCCTGCATCATCCGTCTTGGCACCATAGATACTCTTGATCGTGCTATAGGCCGAGAACATATCAGCACGTCCATTCTCCTGTTCCTTGTAGATACCCACAATCTTAAAGGCGAAGTTACCCACCTTCACAAACTGTCCCACATGCGTTTTCAGTTCCTTAGCCTGCTTATTACTGATGACCAGCACCTTTCGTTTTTCGTTGACGTCAATACTGTTGATAAAGCGACCATGAAGCATCTCCACCTTATCAATCTTGATATGGTTGGGATAAACGCCAGCAATCTGACCTGTGAGATACTGCTGTCCGTTGCTCACCATCCCTGAAGTGCGATATTGGGCACCCACCTCATCGACCACCTTCTTAAATTCCTCGTCAGTAATCTCGATGTCACGCTGTCGCAAACGGATATCACGGTTCTCCTTCAGTCCCTGATAGGCCATCGACGTCTCTCCGCCATAGACCACCATTGAACTGTTCAGGAAACGATTGCTCTGCTGAAGGTTGGCATTGATGAGACCATTACCAGCTCCTAGCAGCACGATAAGCATAAAGATACCCCATGCCACAGCGAAGCCAGTCAGGCCTGTGCGCAACTTATTACGTCGCGCCGTCTGCCATATCTCATTCAATAATTCCATCCTTAATTCTGATTATCCTGTTGGTTTGTTCAGCCACACCAGGATCGTGGGTCACGATAACCTGTGTGATATGCTCCTGAGCATTCAGATCCTTGAGGAGCTGCATCACCTCCACACTTGTCTTGGAGTCGAGGGCACCCGTGGGCTCATCGGCCAGAATCATCTGAGGCTTCGTAATCAAAGCACGTGCAATAGCCACACGCTGCTTCTGTCCGCCAGAGAGTTCATTGGGATAATGATCGGCCCAGTCCTTCAGGCCCAAACGCTCCAGATATTCCATAGCAAGGGAGTGTCGCTTCTTACGCGACACCCCTTGATAGAAGAGTGGCAACTCCACATTTTCCACAGCATTCTTAAACGAGATGAGATTAAACGACTGGAAGATAAATCCAATCATGTGGTTACGATACTCGGCCGCCTTGCTCTCAGAGAGGTTCCAGATACGTACACCATTCAGAGTGTAGAGTCCAGAGTCATAGTTATCGAGGATACCCAGGATATTCAGCAAGGTGGACTTGCCTGAGCCTGAGGCACCCATGATACTCACGAACTCGCCTGCCTCGATGTCGAGGTTGATTCCTTTCAGTACATGCAAGGGCTGAGCACCAAAGTAAGTCTTGTTTACGTTTTCTAAGTGTATCACTTT
>Ga0310691_10002461_pt1 | contig 24684 bp, 17 predicted proteins | sample 176DNAGHGlowgp2_FD_203887 | JGI IMG/M metagenome (GOLD analysis project Ga0310691, IMG submission 203887) | Sheep rumen microbial communities from Palmerston North, Manawatu-Wanganui, New Zealand - 1766 DNA GHGlow gp2 (v2) (version 2) | ecosystem: Host-associated > Mammals > Digestive system >...
GTTATTGCACGTCAATCTCACGAGAGTCTGTAATGAGTAGTACAGGCTATATACACTCTACCGAATCCTTTGGCTCTGTTGATGGGCCAGGGATTCGGTTTCTGATTTTCATGCAGGGTTGTAGCATGCGTTGTCGCTACTGCCACAATCCTGATACATGGAAATTGGGCTCGGATGCCTGTGGCACGACAGCTACCGTTGATGAGCTGCTGAACAAGGCCGAGCGTTACCGCAGCTACTGGGGCCCCGATGGCGGTATCACCGTGAGCGGTGGCGAGGCGCTGCTGCAGATTGATTTCTTGATCGACCTGTTTGATGAGGCACATCGCCGTGGCATCAACACCTGTCTGGATACCGCTGCACAGCCCTTTACCCGCGAGGAGCCTTTCTTCGGTAAGTTCGAGCGTCTGATGCAGAGTACCGACCTGGTGCTGCTCGACATCAAGCATATCGACAGCGAGAAGCACCGCTGGCTCACAGGTCACGGCAACGAGCATATCCTGGATTGCGCCCGCTATCTGTCGGACATAGCCAAGCCCGTGTGGATTCGTCACGTACTGGTGCCTGGCATCACAACCGATGAGGAGCAGCTCACACAACTGCGACAGTTTATAGATACACTACAAAATGTTAAACGGGTGGAGGTGTTGCCGTATCATACTTTGGGTACATTTAAATGGCAGAAACTTGGTATTCCTTATACTCTTACCGAAGTTCCTGCCCCTACTGCTGAACAAGTAAAACAGGCCAAGACGATTCTCGTGCCGTAGTTATTGCTTTATCAGCCCCTTGCCATCTTATAGATGTTCTCCATATCTTCTGCCTTGAGCACTTTTAATTGACCGCAGGTGTGCTGATAATTTCGGCTGCACTTGCGAGTCATCTCTTTGATCTCCTCATCGGTGATGTCCTTGCCAATGAGTTCCTTAATGTTGATAGGCATACCGATGGCATGATAAAAACGCTCCATAGCCTCAATACCTTTGAGTGCTGTACCTTCGGGATCGGTGAAATCGTTGGGAACATTCATCACATTGGCGGCAAAGCGTACAAAGCGACTGAGGTTTTCATGCATCACATAGCGTGCCCAACTGGGCCAGATAGCTGCAAGACCGGCACCATGTGTGACGTCGAACATACCACTCAACTCGTGTTCCAATTGGTGTGTAGCCCAGTCGTCAGTGACACCGCATCCTGTCAGGCCGTTGTGCATCAAACTGCCACCCCACATAATCTGGGCGCGATAGCGGTAATCTTCGGGATTTTTGAGCACTGCGAAGATGGCATCTTTCATAGAACGAAGCATAGCTTCTGCAATATCTGTTGTTAGGTCCATATCGTCGTCCTTCGTGAAATAGCGTTCCATGGTGTGCATCATCATATCAGTAACACCTGCAGCTGTCTGATAGGGCGGCAAGGTGAAGGTGCGTTTGGGATTCATGATAGCGAACTTAGGACGTGAGAGATTGTTAGAATAGCCTAACTTCACGTCACCATCTTCATTGGTGATAACACTGGCCTCACTCATCTCACTACCGGCAGCAGGGATGGTCAGCACGCAAGCCACGGGCAACATCTCTGTGGCCTTGTCCTTGCCCAGATAAAAGTCCCATACCTCACCCTTGTAAGGCACACCATATGCAATAGCTTTTGAAGAGTCAATCACGCTACCTCCACCTACTGCAAGAATAAAGTCTATACCCTCCTTTCTGCAAAGTTTGATACCTTCATGAACAAGCGATAAACGTGGATTGGGTACAACACCACCGAGTTTCTTGAATGCGATACCACTATCATCAAGAAGTCCGCAGATCTTATCAAGCAGTCCAGAGCGCTCAGCGCTCTTTCCACCATAGTGTACTAGCACTTTCGTGCCACCATATTTCTTTACCAGAGCAGCAATCTGCTCTTCACTGTTCTCTCCAAACACCACTTCTGTTGGTGCGTAATAGTTGAAATCTTTCATGATGTTTTGTTTTTATAGTTTTGTGTTAATCTTTAGTAAGTTTGCGTCGGCGCTAGATGAACCTATCATCAGCTGATACTGACCAGGCACAAAACGCATTGTATTGCTTTTTGCATCCCATGTCTCGAGGTTCTTGCGAGGCAGGGTGATGGTGACAGTCTGTGCCTCACCAGTTTTCAGGTTGACTTGTTGATAGCCGCAGAGAGTCTTCTGTGGACCTTCGGTATCGGCGGTACGACGGAAGTAGACTTGTACTGTCTCTGTACCATCCAGTTTTCCTGTATTCTTCACCTTAATAGTGACGGCAACAGATTTGTCACTCACTTTGACGGTTGGCTTGGAAAAAGCAAATGAGGTATAGCTCAGTCCATGACCGAAGGGGAACAAAGGCTCGCCAGTGAAGTAACGGTAAGTACGATTCCTCATTGTGTAGTCTAGGAAGTCGGGCAGGTCGTCGGTACTCTTATAGAACGTAACGGGTAGTTTACCGCTTGGGTTATAGCGTCCAGTCAGGACATCGGCCAGTGCTGTGCCACCCTGTTCGCCAGCATACCACCACTGTAGGATGGCATCACAGGTTTCTAATTCGGGCACCATCGCAATAGCACCGCCAGAACAGTTCACAAAGATAACCTTCTTTCCTGCTTCATGTAACCAACGAAGCACGTCGCGTTGTGCCTGTGGCAGTTCGATACTGGTACGGTCGCCACCACGAAAACCAGGTTCGCTTACACGCATCTCTTCACCTTCCAAACGGGGTGAAATGCCACCGATGAAGATAATTGTTTCGGCATCACCCACCTGTGTCATGAGTTCCTGTGGTGTAGGTGTAGATTTGTGTTGAATGTCGAAGTTCAGTGCTCCATAGCCTGATTCTTGTACATAGTCTATCTGTATGCGGTAGTGCTGACCCGTTTTCACGGTCATTTCTTTCTGATCGTTCTGAATTCGCTGACGAGCTTTCCAGATATCGATAATTGTGTCGCCGTTGACAAGCAGGCGAATCTTGTCGTCACCGCTGATATTGAAGATAAGTGTCTCGTCGCGAGTAGGAATAAAGGTACCGTCAAGACGGGCCGAGAAATTCTCCAGATTTACACCAGATGCAAAGACGGTGTTACCACCATTGCTAAGTTTGATGGGCTCAGTCAGGGTGACGGTGGTAACGGGCTTACCACTCATATTCGTATTGTTGTAATAGGTAGCTTGCATACCTTGATTGCCTAAGGGCGCCTTGATTTCTGCAAAGCGGCTTTCAACGTTCTCGTTGCGTGTCAGGTCACAGCCAACGATATAGGGTATGTTGCCTAACTGCTGACGAATACCTTCAAGGGCGGTGACTGTCTTGGTGGGGTATCCGGAATAATTACCCCATTGCATTACGGAGTCGTTGGCATTAGGTCCCATAACGAAGATGCCGGATGTTTTGGATAATGGTAAGACACCATTGTTCTTCAGCAACACAATGCTTTTCCGGGCCATGTCCAGAGCTAACTGCTTATGCTCTTTTGAGGCTACAGACGAAGATGGTATCTTTGTCCACTCAACCAACTTGTCATCATCGAAATCACCTACTTCAAAACGGGCGATGAGCAAGCGGCGAAGCGAGCGGTCAAGGTCGGACTCTTTGATGTCACCACGACGTACGGCTTCAGGCAGGTTCTTGTATTCTGAGCCACACTCAACATCCGTACCGGCAAGTACGGCCTGGGCTGAGGCTTCCTCGCTATCCTTGGCTGTGTTGTGCCAGCGGGGCAGAAAGTCACGGATAGCACCACAGTCACTTGTAATCAGTCCTTTGAATCCCCATTCGTCGCGCAGGATTTGTTGTTCATAGCGTGTCTGACTGCAGCAGGGCTGTCCGTCGATACGTTGGTAGGCACACATCACTTCTGCCACCTCACCTTCCTGAACCAAAGCCTTAAAGGCTGGCAGATAAGTCTCCCAAAGGTCACGCTCGGGTAGGTCTTCTATATTGAAGGTATGACGGTTCCACTCTGGACCGCTATGCACGGCAAAGTGTTTGGCGCATGCCAATAGTTTTTTGTAATTCCCAATCCACTTACCATCATAGGTCATGCCCTGCAGACCACGTACCACGGCCAATCCCATCTTAGATGTAAGGAAAGGGTCTTCGCCATAGGTCTCCTGACCACGGCCCCAACGTGGGTCACGGAAAATATTGATGTTAGGTGTCCAGAAAGATAGACTCTGATAGCGGCGGATACGTCCTGAATCCTTAGCCTGACGTGCTTTAACACGAGCTTCATCGCTCACAGCCGAAAAAACACGATGAAGCAAGGCATCGTCCCATGAGGCAGCCATCGCCATTGTGATGGGGAATACGGTAGCGTAGCCATTACGACCTACGCCATGAAGGGCCTCGTTCCACCATTGAAACTGTGGAATCTGCAGATGTTCGATAGCAGGTGATACATCCATCATCAGTTGTACCTTCTCTTCCAATGAGAGTCGTTTTAGCAGGTCATCAGCACGCTGTTCTGCCTTCAGTTGTGAGTTCTGATAGGGTAGCGATTGGGCTTGAACTGATAGCGGTAGACTAAAAAAGGCTGTCAGCAGCAGTGCAAGAGTCTTTAGTTTCTTTTGCATAGTTAATAATTAGTTATGTGTTTGCTTTGTAAAACAGGTTTTCAGTTTACAAAGGTACATAAAAGTTCTTATACTTCCAAATTTCTGTCAAAAATGCATCAATTTATTTGTTACTTGCGATTGTGAACTATTTCTTTAAATGATGAGCCAAAGATAATGTATTGTGTGTTTCCTGCAATAGTTCCTTCGTTTTGTCCCCAGAGAAAAGGCCAATCATCATAGTTTTCGAAATGATCAGGCTTACGGAAAAGCAGTCCGGGGGCCACATTGCCTGGGATGAAAGAAAAATCGGCGCGATTGTTACCATAGAATACCTGCTTAGGACGGGCAGCTCCTACTACAGCAACAAAAGAATAGTTATGGTAGGGGTGACAGCCATAAAGCCAGTTGGCTACACGATAGACCTCATTTTTACTAACGATGTCGGGAAAATAGATATGAGCATAGTTGACGGTGATACCAAAGTTGAGTACAGCGTTGACACCAGCCCAATTGCCAAGGCCGATGGGGATTCCATAGGGGTTCTGTTTGTCAAAGCTATGGATATATTCTACATAGTGCTCTACAGCGGGACGTAGCCGTTGTTTGTAGGCTTCATCCTTCATAGGGATGCTGTCTAACATGGTTTGCAGGTTTCGTGCCACATTCCTGTAACCTGCGTCGCCTGTACCAGTGAGCCAGTCGTTATCTGCTTCGGCTTGACGGTCGCGATGGAATCGTGAGCTACTAAGGATACTACGGGCTTCTTTAACCAGACGTTCGGCTTGTTTCTGCGCCCTGTCTGCCAACTCTTCATTGTAGCCTCGTAACACACGGGCGGCAGAAGAAAATACCCCAGCAGCCTGCAAATCCAGGTTGGGGTTACGTGTGGTGAAGGCCCACATGTCGTCGGGCGTTCCACTACGTTTCCCGTCTGCACTCACCTCATAGGGCTTTAAAGTGGGGTCGTAGTGCAGACCATCTGTTATGGAAGCCGCATCCCCTAAATGGTGGTAATTGTCAAGTACCGAGTTTGACAGAGTTGATGCCATGTGACCAATCTGTTCTGCTTGTGCCACGAGGTTAAGTGTGCCGTGCTCTATGAATTGTAGAATATCTGGTTTCCCGTCAGGACGGTGCAACTCTACGTAACGTTGTTCTTGAGAAACAAAGGTTTCGTCACGCTGTGGGTGGAAAAGATCCCATGTGCGAATGAAATTCTGTACAACGTTGATATTCGATCCTGTCTCGATGTCAAAGTCACCAGCATCGAAAAAACCGCCAATATTCAGTCCTGGAATCAATTCATAGGGTTTATACTTTGTCTCGGTAGTCGGACCTTGTCGATGCAGATCGAAATGATCGCTTTCGGGTGCCTGCAGGTAACCTTCCTTGAAGGGTTCACCATGCCATGTGCGATAGCCCTCTGTGACATACATGTGGTTCATGTGGATAGGTACCCATACATCGGTTGTCGCATCTGTAATCTTATCATAGACGTGCTCATCGATGATAAAGTCGTTGGTACGTGTCTTGCCATACTGGATGTAATAGATGCCAGGCGTGGTGATGCTACTGAAGTCAAATTTCACATAGTTGTATTTGTAGTAAGCTCCCCATATCTTGACTGCTGCAGAGTAGGCTGTGGATGATGTTCCGTCTGAATTGAGTTGCATCAAACTTGCTGTACCTGTCTGCTGGGGATCGTTCTTGTCGAGTTCGATAACAGCAACTTTTGGTTGCTCGGGAATATACCCCACCTGTGAGAAACCGATGTTGGGTTCTCGTATCCAGTCTGGAATGGCGTGTGGCTCTACTGTCCAAGTGATGACTTTGCCGGTTTTCTCTTTAGGGAGAATACTGCGCACTACGAATCATCCGTTCTGTGCCAGCATGCGACCATCGAAGAGCTTTAATTCTGCATCTTTGCTGCTGATGGTTACGAGACGATTGGGATCATCGGTAGCCAGACTGAGATGGTGACCAGTCTCAATAGGAAGTGGGTCAACGAAACGGTTCGTTCCTCGGTCGTCATAGGTTTTGAATCCCTTGAACTGCTTGGGCTTTTCATTGTTAGGTCGTGTTGTCGTTAGGCTTGTTGCATAGCGTGGCAGACGACCTATGCGGCCGTCCATCGTATAGGTTTTTAACCAATATTGAGAGGGAAGAAACTCTATGTTGAGTCCAGCCTCACCTGCGAGTTTCTCTGGAACGGGTTGGTCGAGCCATACAGAAATCTCTACGGCTTTTCCTTTTGCGGTTACCACTATGCGACTGTCAAAATCGTAGTCGTCATAGCGCAGGGCTACCTCGATAGTGCCACTTAATAGTGACCTTGTTATCGTTTGGCCTGTAACGCAATGAATAAGCTGAGAAGTAGCGGCCCATCTCTGGAAAGAAGTTAGGCTCCATGGAAATCGCCATACCCGTCAGAAAGGAATTCTCTTCAATAGCGCGACGTGTAAAGACGAGTAGGGAGTCTGGATTTAAATAGCGTGGTGTTGTCAGAGCCATAAAATTGGTAATGGTCTCCGTCTCGTCCATGATACCATTGATGCGCTCGGCTGTATTGTCAAGTAGTTGTGTAGCATGTTCAAAGGCAGCATGTTGTATGTAGCGTTTGCCACGATAGAACAGATACCCGAAAAGTAAGGTAAAGCCCACTGCAATGATAAGCACAATGACAATACCTAAACGGAGTGAAAGACTTCTGGAAGGGGTACTGATCCCAGAAAGGAGCTGCTGTCGGAAATTTTGTGGAAAACCTTTCATAAGCCAGCGGGTTCTTTTATGAGTTGATCCAGTAATTCCGTTATTTCATCTGTGCTATGCATGATGTCAGTTTGGAGGGCGGCCATCTCGTTATCTGAGAGGTATGCGTAATCACGACAGATTGAGTCGGTATGGCGACAAACTAGTTGTACAGGTGCTGCCATCTTATTAGTCATATCGTTCAGAAATTTCGTTTTTTTCTTCTCGTAAGCCTTTGCTTCGTTGTAGGCTTTCTGAAGTTCAGCGTTATGGGTACTGAGGGCAGCTTGTTTCTGTTGCATCTCGTTAAGATAGGCTTTCAATGACCCTTGCATCTTTTTAAGACTTAACTGCAGACGGGCAGATTCGTGTTTATAGTGCGTATGGGGAATATGCGTATTCATATCACCATCGGCAATACTTTGTGCAGCATCGGCCAACTGGTGTATCGGACGCAGGTGACGAGCAATAATAAGGAAGAGAACGATGATGATTACCAGCACTCCTGCCACGCCCCAATTAAGCAATATGCCATAATATACTCGTATTTGTCATAGATGTCCTCTGCAGGGTATACGGCTGTCAAACTATACTGCCTATCACCTACAGATTGTGAAAAGATATACATCTCCCGACCGTCATGTACCAATTGGCGATAGCCACTCTCTGAGCCTGTGATGTATGTATCCAACTGACTGCTATTGCGGCGTGTCACAAAGAGTTGTGCATTCGGTAATGATTGGCGTAATTGTGTAAGTGCTTCATTTTTAATAATTACAAAAACATCTGGGCTCGCATCGCTGCGAACCCAGATGAAAATACTACTTGGTTTGTGAGTTAATAATAACTCTCTTTACTTATGATGATGATTAAAATAGTTGTTTCTTGATTTCCTGCTGGACATCAGTGGGGGTGTTCAAACTTTTACAGCAGTCTAGGATGTACTTCACAACCTTTTGCGACAGAGGCGTTTTCTTCCAGGCTTCTGTACGGTTCATCCAACGACCATGGAAGTGGGTGTTGTCCTTCATCACGAGGATATCGTTACGGGCTGGTTTACGTCCCATTTCAATATACCAACCATCCTTATAAGAATAGGTGCCATACTCATGGGGTAATACTTTCACCTTTCCGTCTTTTGACAGTGCTATCTCTGCACAGGCATATTCCCCGTTGGCTCCATAATATTTAAATGAGGTGTAACTGGTGCCTTTTCCGCACGTTATTTTCTTCTCGCCGTCATACTGCATCCATTCCAGTGTCCATGTGCCAAGGAGTTCCTTGTCGGCGATTTTAGTTTTTTGGGCATTGGCCTGCAGCGTACTCATGAGTACCACTGCCATCAAAAAGATAATTTTCTTCATACGTTTTGTTTTATTGGTTAGACTTATGTGAATCCACGCTGCAAAGGTAAGGCCTTTTTCTCGTAGTTCCAAGTTTTTGAGTTTGCATCTATTTTGCATTTCGTATGCAAACAGTTTGCAAACTTCTTATGCACCAATGCTCATAATGAATTCATCCCATTCGCGGGCACCGCCTTTCTTGTCAAACACCTTTTTGTAAAGTCGACTGCGCACGGTACTGATGGTACTTGTGTCACGACTTAATATCGTTGCGATGTCTGTTGGGGCAATACGTAGTTTGATAAGCAGACAGGTCTGATACTCCAGTTCAGACATGACGTGGAGGTTTCTCAGTTGACTGCTGAAGCCTGGATAAACTTTTTTGAGTTGTGTCTCTATCTCATGCCATTCCTCATCTTTCAGTCGCTGACCAGTAGTGATACGATGTTGTAGCGTATAGTATTCATCAGAAGAGAAATACGCTGATTCTACATTCTCGATAGCCTGTTTGACGGGCTGTGGCAGTTCTTCGTGTATCTCCTGAATCTGTTGGAGTTGTAGTTGCAGTCGTTTCTTCGCCTTACGGTTCACTTGTGCGATATGGGCAATTGATAACAATACGATGATACATCCTATCGTGGCGTATTCTAATAGATGGATAACATTTGCCTGCTCTCGTTCTTTGGCAGATAGTACATAACTGTGGGGCGCATCGAAAGGTCTTTCGTATTCCATGTGGCGATCGATGATGGTACGTATCTCGTCGGCCCATTCTTCACCAATACTATCGGCACGTTGCCAGGTGAAGACTCTACCTATTTGTTGTATGGTGATGACAGAATCATTGATAACTTTTATAGGTCTCAGTTCATCGCCCTCCATGTAGAGATATTCATCGCCGCCCTTGTCGAATAATGTCACGCTGCTTTTATTTTGCGGTTCTACTACCAGTGCCTGTTCGGTCTGTATCAGTTTACATTCAAACATAGCGCTATCGCCTTGGTATATTCGCAGTCGTGTCTGGTCGTTTGGCATATAATGAAAGATATGACCTTCAGGAGTGCATACCTGTTGTAACATCCAAGCGCCTTGGAGAGAGAATGGCTGTTGTTCGTCACAGCGTGAACTGCAACCTGTTATCAACAGCACTGTTATCATCATCAAAAATAATTGCTTCATGTTTAGGGTTGAAACGTTTTAGTTTTTTGCGTACAAAGATAATAAAAAACCATGATTACGCAATAGAAAAGAGTTTGCAAAGTGTTTGCAAACTCTTTTATGAGACTTTTAGAAAAGTGCCCGATACGTATGTCTTATTCTATTTGCGGATATACTTCAAGATAAGCCAAGCACCCAAAACTTGAAGAAGTAGTCCTGGCCATCCTATAGTGAAGTCGGCAATAGTGGCTGCATTGCCGCCAGTGAGAGCAAGTTCACCTACACACTCAATGGCTTTTGTAACAAGTACTACACCAATGAGCAGCGGCAGATTGACGGTCTTGAAACGCTGTGCGGCCAATCCTGCTACGAGAGCGAGGACCGCAAGTTTCATGGTCATTACAGGTAGTACCTCCATAGCAGGCATACCTGTGATGAGATGGTTTACTGTTGGCGAAAGCAGGGCTGCCAGAAGGCCAGTCTTCCAACCGAATTTATAGGCTCCGGCTAGAATTACCAGCGAGAGGGGCGAGAAAATAATGCCGCCCTGTGGAATAAGATGGAACACTTGAGGTAATGCCAGATTGCAGACGATGAAGATAGCTGCCCACATATAGGTCTTTGCTTCGTCATAATTTAGTGTGTAAAGTCTTACTGTTGTTGCTTCCATATTTCTTACATTAAAGATTAAATATTAAAAATTAAAAGTTTACGCTGACGCCGCCCATAAAAGTGGCACGAGGCATGGGATAGCCTGCGTTGATTTCATACTTCTGTGCCAGCAGGTTCTCGCCGCGTGCCCAAAGGCTGACATTCTTAGTGGCAGCATAGGTGACGTTGGCGTTCAGGAGCCAGATGTTCTCCTTCGTTTCTTTTGTGCCTACCTCAGTATATAGGTTTGCAATATGCTGTATGCCGAGGGAGGCATACCATTTGTCTTTGTGGAAGTCAGTACCTATATAGACCGTTGCTTCTGGTGCAGCAATGATCTTGTTCTTCATGTGCAGGTATGAAGAGTTAGCACGGATGTTTACGTATGTATTGATAGGACAACTGGCTTCCAGTTCAAAACCATAGTTCTCTATCTCACCTGTGTTCACGTTTTTAGGTGTGCCGTTGGTGGTTACTGTCTGAATCATGTTGTCGCCCTTAATATAAAAGATGTTGGCACCATAAGTGTAACCATCGTCCATTCTGTGCTTCCACGACAGTTCGTAGTTCCACAGACGTTCTGGATTCAATTCTTCGTTGGCAGATTTGTATAGGAACATCTCCTTGGGAGTAGCATTGCGGAATCCTTTGCTTACCATTGTCTTCATCTCGCCAGTAGTCATCGGACGAATAACAATTCCTGCCTGTGGGATCCATTCACTTCCAGATACAGAATGATGGTCATAGCGTAAACCTGCGTCAATAGTGAACCATGAGGTGATATCCTGACGGAAGTCTGCGTAGCCAGCAAATTCATCAGCATGAGAGTGACAACTCTGCATCAGACGTTGGGGCGTTGTGACAACAGCTCCTGTGTTTCTGTCTGTGTAGTAGGCACGTCCGTAGATATGCTGATAATCGAAACCAACGGTGGTGCGGTTGCCTTCAAATAATTGGGCACTCTGGTACCATGAACCACCTGCTACGGCATCTTTTGAGCGGAAGAGGTCGGTTTGAGGTGTGCCCCCATTGGCATTATAGCCATCATTAATCTTATGACGTCCGAAGTTATCGTAAATGCTCAGCGCACCACTGGTGTTACCGTAATGGTTCTCAATAACCATCGACACCTCGCCACGTGTTATCCACTGGTCGTTCTCTATCTTGGGCTGGGCGGTAGTACCTGGATTTGATGCGTTCCAATGCGTGATATTACTGCTGATAGAAGCATTCCAATGCTCATTCAGATCATAACCAATTTTCAGGAAACCTCCATACTGCTCAAAGCCCATGCTCGGACGATGATTGTCTGAACGGTTGTATTGCGCAGAAACGGTACTATAGAATCTCCCACTGCGTACCTGATTCGAAGCTTCGGCCTGGATGGTACCATAGCTGCCAGCCCCAAGCGTAGCATTCGTGGTCACGGAATTGTGTCCTACTTTTGCTTGACGCGTCACGATATTGATGACACCTCCCATGGCATTCGAACCATAAAGAACTGATGCAGGACCACGTAGTACTTCTACGCGTTCGGCCATCATGGTCTGGTAACTATCACTAAGCGGATGACCATAGATGCCCTGATACTGGGGATGTCCGTCTATCAGCACCATGACTTGGCCTGTACCACCAGAGATGCCGCGCAGGCTAATGCCGCCGGCTGCACCTGTTGAGGCACCGTAACCCATCATGCCGCGACTGGTGATGAATAGTCCTGGTATCTCGCGCATCACCGTTGGCAGGATGCTGGTCTGATGTTCTGCCGTCAGTTGGTCGTGTCCGATGACTGTTACTGTCATAGGCAGGTGGCGCACGTCGGTAGCACTTCTTGTGCCAGTGACGACAACTTCATTCAGTGAGAGTGAGTCTGCTACCTCTGCCGACATCATTGTGCAGGCAGATATAGCGATGACTAGAGTTAGTAATCTTTTCATTGTTCTTGGTTTCTTTCAATGTAATAACGTTAATAATCTGGTTTTATTTTTGTGTGAGTGGTGTTTATCTGCCACGACGGTCGTTGTTGCCCCATTTCTTGTCATAACGGCCTTCTGTATCAACCTTGCCTCCGAACATGTTCAGACGGTAGCGCACGTGGAGCATTGCATACGAGTTGATACTGTTATAGCGAGTATCACTACGTCCATTGGCATTAACCCAGCGCTCATAGTTAGACTGCTGTCCTAAGAGATCGTAGAAGTTGAGGGCAACGACAAGTGTCTTTGTCTTGAGGAAGGCTTTTGATATCTGGCCGTTCCAGATAAGTTCGTTGGTATTTGATGACGGGTCGTTGAAGCCTCGGCGACTATTCTCGTGGAGATTGGTGGAGATCTCAAAACCACTGGGCAGACGTACCATCATCTGGCCTCCGTAACTGAAACGCCATGTGTCGAGGTTGGCTGAGGGCTGCAGCTCGTTGCGAGAGTGCTGATAGTTCACGTTACCGTCAAGTGTAACTTCTAACCAGTCATTACGGAAACTGACATTCAGACGTTGGTTCACATTAGTGGTCTTTGTGGTGTTCTTTGCTGCGTCGGCTTGGTTCTGTGCTACATAACTCACATAGTTATTATACCTCAGACGGGTGTCGCTACCCATATTCCAATGGGCCGCGCTGTCAATAGCTGTGCTGAAGTTGAAACCACCGTCTGCGTTCCAGTTACCATTGATATTCTCTGGACGTGAGGTGCTACCACCTGTCTCAGCATTATAGCGTACAAGGTTTGAGATAGAGTTTCGGATATGGCGATAGTTGCCGAAGAGTACGAAACTACGTTTGTATTTCTGGATATAATTGCTATAATAGGCATTCAGCGAGTTCGTGAATTGTGGCTTCAATCCTGGATTACCTTGCGTGATGTAAAGTGGGTTGGAGTCGTCTGTGATGTCAAGCAATTGTGTGATATCTGGCTGTCGGGTGTCGCCGCGATAGGTCAGACGGATAGATTCCTGGTCACTGAAGTTATAGTGAAAATCCAGCGTCGGCGTGAAATTAATGACGTTACGGATAGTATCAACATAGATGCCACGGTAGTCCTGAACGAAATTAGAGTGCTGAGGCTGTATCAGGAAACCTATGTTGTAGTCGTACTCCTTCTGCCAGTGGCGCAGAGTCAGACGGATGTTGTGCGTGTAGTTCTTATATTCAGAGTAGCGACTGAGGTTCTTGTCGAGCTGGGCATCCATCATCTCAGAATCAAAACTGCCAATCCACGGATTCCAATCGCGATACTCCGGCACGATACCTGTGAATGGGTTTATGGCAAGACGCGAGAAATCGTATGTCTGACGGTCGCTCTTATTCTGACTATAGCGCAGTTCATAGTTGGCCTGCAGATAAGCACCCTTCCAGAGCGGTTCGCTATAGAGGGCGCTGAGCACGTATCCTTTATTGTCGCTGGGTGTTGTATTATAGCGGGCTGTGAAATAAGTAGAGTCCTGTCCGGCTTGATTCTTGACACGATGCAGGTAAACCTCATTATTGGATGCGTTTCGATTATCGTTGTCACCAATAGAGCCTTCCATGCGTAATGTAATGTTACGGCCACGTGGGTTCAGGCGTCTGTAAAACTGCAGCATTGCCCAGGCATTCTTGTTCTCACCATAGCTGAGGCTGGCACCATGATTGTGGTTCACAAGATAAGGGTAGAGTGGGGATGTAGGGTCATGGATATCATCTAAGGGATCGTTCGCATATAGGTAAGGATCGTCGCTGAAAGTGGCATTGGATGATGTCGATGTGCCATCACTAGTTCCCATGCCTCCATTGGCGCGTAGCAGTAGGTTTGTCAGAGAGTCGGGCTTCCACTCCACGCGGAAATTACCGTTCCAGTTGTCGCTACGTGACAATTGTTTCGAGTAACTGTTGCTGAATGTACGATAGGAATCACTATAGAAATTCTCGCTGGCATTCTCGTTCATATTGTCGCCGTCACGATGGTTCCAACGTACGGAGCCATCCATCTTCAGTTTCTTGTCGTCGTCATAATTGAAGTTGGCGCCTAATGTCTTACGGGCATTCAATCCGCGACGGTTCCACCATCCGGCATTCTCTTCTTTGTTGTTGAAATTGCCCATCACCATGATTCGGGTCTTATCCGTAAAACTACTTCCCATGCCGCGTGAGGCATAACGATGATGCGTTCCGCCTGCAATGTCGAGGTTGGTCATATAACCACGGTTCATACCTTTTTTTATAGTAAAGTCGAGCACTGTCTCTTTATTGCCGTCCTCAATACCGGTGATGCGTGCTTGGTCGCTTTGCTGATCATAGAACTTCACACTCTGAATAATCGAGACTGGCAGGTTCTTTAATGCTGTCTCCACATCGCCGAGCATAAACTCCTTACCGTCGACCAGAATTTTCTCAATCTTTTTGCCGTTGACGGTGATGTTTCCGTCTTCGTCAACCTCAGCACCAGGCATGCGTTTTATGAGTTCCTCAATGGGTGAGCCTTCAGGAGTACGGTAGGCGTCAGGGTTGTAAACCAGTGTGTCTTTTCTCACTACAACCTGAGCAGCGCGGCCAGTCACAACGGCCTCTTTTAGTAACACAGCGTCAGATGATAAAAGTAAATCGCCTAATTCGATGCTTTGATTACGACGTAGTGTTACCTCACGTTGTATGGGTTGGTAACCAATAGATGAAATTTTCAGTCGGTAGATACCGTTGGCAGGTGCCTGGATAGAGAAATTACCTCTGATGTCTGATACTGTACCACCCACGAAGGTTGAGTCTCGTTGGCGGAATAGTTGCACGGTGGCTTGCATCATAGGTTCCTTTAGGTCGGCATCCTGTACTGTGCCGCTGATGGTAAGACCGCGGTCTTCTGATGATTGTGAAAATGCATTGAGGGCGGTAAATCCCCAAAGCGTCAACATAATAAAAAAATATCTCATAGTTTAGTCTTGTGTCGTTTTGTGCTGTCTCTTAATTCCAATCGGGCATTGACGACGACATGTTGTACACTGTCATCACCATTTATCTGGTCAAGGAGTAATCGGAAGGCTTTATTGCCAATCTCTCGCAGGTTTTGCTTAACAAATGAAATACGTGGGTGTGACATCTCTGATACCCAGTCGCTCATATAGCCGATAAGGGCAATATCCTTTGGTATCTGCAGTCCACGGCTAGTGATGGCTTGTAATGCTGAAATAGCCAATAAACCGTGTGAAGCCAATATGGCATCGGGTGGCTCGGGTAGTCGTAATAGTTCCATGGTGTCTGTGAGACCAGAGTTGAAACTGATATGATGACACATCACCAACTCCGTGCGTATGGGAATGTTGTGCTCACGCAAAGCCTCCAGATATCCGTGCTTACGGTCAGCAGCTTGTTTCACCTGGTTCAGTCCACCTAAAAAAGCTATATGTTTTGCACCGCTTTCTATCAGACAGTTGGTGGCATAACGGGCAGAGGCTACATCATTAATCATGACTGATGAGATACCAATATCTGCCACACGGTCGAATAGTACTACAGGGATATTTAACTGACGTAATCGTTGCAGGTGCGAGAAGTCGGTCGTATCCTGCGACGGACAGATAAGGATGCCTTCAACATGCATATTGGTCAACAGTTCTACGCAGTTCAATTCATTCTCGTAGGAATCCTCTGTGTCGGTAATGATACTCATGTAACCGGCCTTACGAGCCTCGGCTTCAATACGCTTTACAATCTGTGCGTAGTGGTTAAAGGAAATGTCGGGTACAACGATGCCTATCGTATGTGTTGTGTCATAACGCAGACTTGCAGCAAAGGGGTTGGGACGATAGCCGCCTTCCTCTGCCATTTGCTCAATCTTTTTCTTTAGTTCCGGACTAACGCCATCGAGTCCTCTGAGTGCTCGAGACACGGTGGAGACGTTAATTCCCAACTGTCGTGCGATATCCCGCTGTGAAATACGTTTCATGTTAGTTGTTATTGCCGTACAAAGTTATAATTTTTTGGAAAAATTGATGCGCAACAAACCGATTAAATGTTGCGCAACGCATTGCGTAACATAAAAAAACTGAAGCCATCAGCCGCAATGGCTGATGACTTCTAACTTAAAATCACTAAGCTATGTTGTCTTTTGTGTTGGTTTAGACAATGCAAAGATATGCTTTTTGCCTTGATTACCAATACGTATATGATAAATATTATACGCAAAGCGTTGCGTAGTTTTTCTTTATTTTTTGAGTGGTTTTGTCGCCTCTTTCAACCATGCAATTTCTTCAGCCGATAAGTGGGGAGATAAACGGTCAAAAACTATCTGGTGATAGTCGTTCAGCCATTGTAATTCTTCTGATGTCAGCATCTCAATGTTGATGGGCTCCTTGTCGATAGGGCAGAGTGTAAGTGACTCGAATTGTAAGAATTTTCCAAACTCAGTTTCCTTGTAAGGCACGATGAGGAGGGTGTTCTCTGTACGTGCACCAAACTTTCCTGGCAGGTAGATACCTGGTTCGTCGGTAATGGTCATACCCGCAACGAGTGGAGCTGGCTTCCATTCCATGCGGAACTGATGGGGGCCTTCGTGTACATTCAGATAAGTGCCCACACCATGCCCTGTGCCATGCAGGTAGTTCAATCCCTCGCGCCACATATCCTTGCGGGCCAGGATATCTATCTGTGTACCACTGCTGCCACTGGGAAATTTACATAACTCTATCTGGATATGTCCTTTAAGCACCAACGTATAGATCTTCTTCTGATCATCGGTCACAGGGCCAAGGGCAATGGTACGGGTAATGTCTGTTGTGCCGTCTAGATATTGCGCTCCACTATCGAGCAGAAGTAGTCCTTCTGGCTTCAATGGAATATCTGTCTCTGGTGTGGCCTCATAATGGACGATGGCACCATGGGCTTGATATCCGGCTATGGTATCGAAGGATATGTCACGATACAGTGGCTGTTCGGCTCTGAGGGCAGTAAGCTTTTGATCGATACTTATCTCTGTCTGTCCACCGGCCTCAACGGCAGGTTTAAGCCATTTCAGGAATTTTACCAGAGCAATGCCATCCTTTAGCATTGCCCGACGGAATCCGGCTATCTCCGTCTCGTTCTTCACTGTCTTCATCCGCTTTACAGGCGACTCAGCTTCAACAATTTCACGGTTTACTTTCTTGTAAAGCGTATAGTTCACTTCATCTGGGTCGAGCAGGATGTTATACTCAAAGTATTCTTTCAGTCCTTTGCCTACGTTCTCGTAGTCGTCAACGACGATGCCCTCAGCTTGCAAATAGACTGAAACTTCAGCTGTCAACTTCTTTTTATTGATAAAGAGTGTTGTGGTGGTGGATGAGATGAGCAGGTAACTCACGAAGACGGGGTTGCAATGAACATCCGTTCCACGAAGGTTGAGTGTCCAGGCAATATCATCGAGAGCCGACATCAGCATGCCGTCAGCATGTTGCTGGCGCAAAGCCCTGCGGATACGGGCGAGTTTGTCGTGAGTTGTCTCGCCTGCATATTCTATAGGGAATATCTCCACAGGATTCTGTGGAATCGCAGGACGGTCTGTCCATATCTGTTTCAGCGGATCCAGATTCGTACGAAGGGTGATACCTCCCTGATGACGAAGTTCGGCAATCAACTCCTTCACGGCATTGGCAGAAGAGCACGTGCCGTCTAATCCGACCTCTGCGCCTGCTTCACATTCTTTACCCAGCCATTCGGCAATAGTCGGTGTCCCTTCAATCTTCAATTTCATCAGTTGAAACTCCGTTCCTTTGAGTTGTTCTTCTGCTGCAATAAAATAGCGGGAGTCTGTCCAAAGGGCAGCACTCTTCATGGTGACTACTGCGGTGCCTGCCGAACCATTGAAGCCACTGATAAATTCGCGACCTTTCCAGTGGTCAGGGATGTACTCACCCTGATGTGGGTCGGTACTGGGAAATATGAATGCAGCCAGATGTTCGCGACTCATGATTTCACGAAGGGCTGCTAATCGTTGTGTTATTGTCATTGTTCTTTCTTTGTTGTCTCGTTATTACGTTATCTCGGTATTTCGAAATTTCGAGGCTTTAGCCTCCGATAATCACTTTCAACCCCTTTGCCTCCAGTTGATGTTTACAGCGTTGTAGGGTATCTTCTGATGGAGTCTCCATATGATATCCTTTCGGATTAAAGGTTGTTCCCATCCTGCGATGCTTGTCTTTACCCACATCATGATAAGGCAAGAGATGAACGGGATGGGGGATGGATGAGAGGAATTGCGCTGTTGCCTCGATGTTTCCCTTATCCGCATTAATACCCTCAATAAGAGGTATGCGGATGGAGAACTGTGCCTGTCGTTCTGTGAGGTAACGGATGTTCTGCAGAATCAGTTCATTGTCAACACCTGTATAGAGTCGATGCTTTTCGCTATCCATCAGTTTTAAATCTACAAGGAATAACTCGCATTCGTTGGCGATGGCTTCTACGACCTCTTGCGGCGCATAAAGTGAGGTGTCAACAGTACGGTGGAAACCTCGTCGCCCCAGTTCCTTGAGAATCTCAAGCGAATAGTCGGCATGCATCAAAGGTTCACCACCACAGAGGGTGACGCCGCCACCACTATTCTCCATGATGTCACGCTCTTTCTCTATCTCAGTCATCAGCTCCTCCATCGTGTAGGTCCTTCCGCAAATTTCACGAGCCATTGTAGGACAGTCATCCACTTTAAATCCTGGTTCTAAGCAGGTGCCACAACGGATACACTTTGATTGCTTAAAGAGTTCCTGTGGCTCTGTTGACCACGACTCAGGGTTGTGACACCACACACAGCGTAGCGGACAGCCCTTCAGGAAGATTGTTGTCCGTATGCCAGGACCATCATTGATGGCATAGCGCTTGATGTCGAAAATCAGATTAGAGGTCATCGTTTTCCGTTCGTGCAATAATCTCGTTCTGCAACTGCTCCGTCATATCATTGAAATAGTCGCTATAGCCTGCCACGCGTACCAATAGGTCGCGATATTCCTCTGGGTGCTTCTGGGCATCATGAAGAGTGGCCGTGTCAACGATATTGAACTGGATATGATGACCACCAAACTTAAAGTAGGTTCGAATCAGGCTGGCCAGCTTCTTCTGATCCTCCTCGCGTTTCAGTAGTTGAGGTACAAAACGTACGTTCAGCAGGGTACCGCCACTCTTTGTCTGGTCAAGTTTTCCAAGTGACTTAATCACAGCTGTAGGACCATGACTGTCAGAACCATGAGCAGGTGAAGTACCGTCGCTGATGGCGAAATGCGCGAAACGTCCATTGGGCGTTGCCCCGCATACACTACCAAAGTAGTTATGGCAAGTTGTTGAAAGCATATTCAGTTGCGTCTTTCCACCACGGGTGTTGGGACGTCCTTCGATGGCTTTTACCAAATCGTCATACACACGTACGGCTATCGTATCGGCATACGCATCATCATTGCCGAAGAAAGGTGTGTGGTTGCGGATGTATTGACGCATCTTTTCCCCATCCTCCCAATTGGAAGCACAGGCATCCAGCATCTCTTCCATCGTGTAGCGCTTGTCCTCGAATACATGTTTCTTCAGAGTGGTGAAACAGTCGGTGATGGTACCCAGACCCGTGCATTGGATGTACGTTGTGTTGTAACGTGCACCACCGCTATAGTAGTCCTTACCTTTTTCTATGCAGTCGTCTATATACAGACTGAGGAAGGTGGCTGGCGCATAGAGTGAGAACATGCGTTCGATATAGTTGTTGACGCTTAGTTTCAGATTCACGAAGTAAACCATCTGCTTGTGCCATGCCTCATAGAGTTCTTCAAAGGTCTTGAAAGTGCGTGGATCACCAGTATCCAATCCCAGTTTCTTTCCTGTTTGCGGATCAATACCATTGTTGAGTGTGATCTCCAGAATCTTCGGGGTGTTCAGATAACCCGTTAATAGATAGGCCTCCTTGCCAAAAGCGCCCACTTCGATACATCCTGAGCAACCGCCTTCGCGAGCATCTTCTATTGTCTTGCCGGCACGAACCATCTCCTGTACATACGTATCGGGGTTGAAGATAGAGGGGTAACCGTGTCCCTGACGAATCACCTTGATACCTTCGAGCAGGAACTCGTCAGGTGTATTCTGCGCGATATGGATGCTGAGGCCAGGCTGCAGTTCGTGCAGTTCCTCCTGAATCTCCAGTATCATATATGATAGGTCATTGGTGGCACTTTCTCCGTTTCTGTCCACACCACCTATATTAATATTAGTGAAGTCATTATACGTACCTGACTCTAATGCCGTTACACCTACCTTTGGAGGCGCGGGTTGGTTGTTGAACTTAATCCACAGGCATGATAACAGTTCCTTGGCTTTGTCACGGGTCAGTGTACCATCCTCAATACCCTTCTGATAGAACGGCCACAGGTGCTGGTCTATATGTCCTGGGTTCATTGAGTCCCAGCCGTTGAGTTCGGTGACGGTGCCCAGATGCACGAACCAATACATTTGGATAGCTTCCCAAAGGTCACGAGGCGCATGGGCTGGTACCCAGCGACAGACGTCCGCAATCTTCTCTAACTCCTTCTTTCGTTGTGGGTCCTGTTCCTTTGCAGCCTTTTCCTCAGCTAACGCAGCATGGCGCTCTGCAAAGAGAATAGCCGCATCACATGAGATGGCCATAGCTTCCAGTTCCTGTTGCTTATCGGTGGCCTCTGGGTCGTAGATATAATCCAGTTCGCTGATACGTTTCTCGATACGTGCCTTGATGTCGAGCAGTCCCTCGTGGTACATTTTGCCATCCATCGCCGTATGACCAGCAGCACGTTGTTCCATGAACTCCGTGAAGACGCCTGCATGATAAGCCTCTTCCCATTCCTTCGACACATGATTGAAGATGCGCTCACGTTGCGTCTTTCCTTGCCAATAGGGGATGACCTCACGTTCGTAGGTGTCGATATCCTCCTGACTGATGGTATAGCGTTGCAGTTCGCGTTCGTTCAACGTGTGCAGGTCTTCCACCGAGTGACAGGTCAACTCAGGGAAGGTGGGTACTGCTTTAGGCAGTGGACCGCGCTCGCCTACAATCAGTTCCTCATTGCCGATATAGATGGTTTTCTTCTTGCATATCTCGTAGAAATTACGTGCTCGCAAGATGGCGACAGGCATGGTGCCGTAGTTCTCCTTATAGAAAGCGGTCTCTATCAGGGCACGTTCAATGCTCAGTGTGGTAGGTGTGTCGAAATTCTGTTGGCGCAAATGACGTATGCGTTCATTCATGCCGCCCAAGTTCTCAGGGTGTTTTATGGAATAATTCATAGATAGACTTAATTCGTGAAATCCGTTATATTCGTTGTAAAATAGATATTAGTTGTTTTTTGCTTTGTATACTTCTTCAATCGTCATCGGTTTCTTGATGGTTCCCAATAGACGGGCACCCTTATCGGTCATGGCGTAGTTCAATTCATTACGCAGACCCGTAAAATTGCGCCAGGGCTTCAGCTTGTCGTAGCAGATGAAGTCGCGGAACTGACCTTCAGCCTCCCACTTATCCATCAGTTCTGGGATGAAATAAATGCCAGGCTCAACGGTGAACACAAATCCTTTTTCTAGTGGACGGGCCAGTCGTAACGACTTGAAACCAAACTGCTTACTCTTTACCTGTCCCTCGGCATAACCTACATATTGCTCACCCAGATTCTCCATGTTGTGAACATCAAGACCTACCATGTGACCCAGTCCGCATGGGAAGAACAAGGCATAAGCGCCACACTCTGCTGCCTCGGCAGGGTCGCCCTTCATCAGTCCCAGTTCCTTCATGCCTCGTGCTATCTCTGTGGCAGCTGCGATATGAGCCTCGCGGAAGGGAACTCCCAATTCCAATTTATCTACTGCGGCATAGAAACTACGCAGGTGAATGTTGTAAACCTCTGCCTGACGGTCCGTGAATTTCTCGCCCACAGGCATGGATGATGACAGGTCGCCAGCATAATGACTCTTTGTCTCTGCACCAGCATCCAGCAGGAAGATGTCACCCTCGTTCAACTGGTGGATGAAACCATGATTATGCAGTACTTGTCCCTGTACTGTTGCTATGGTGGGGAAGGCCAGTTCATTTCCATGACGACAGGCCACCTCTTCAACTGCTGCGGCCACCTCGCTCTCATGAATGCCCGGGCGCACGGTACGATAGGCGGCAAGGTGCATCTCAGTGCTCAGGTCAACCGATTCTTCAATCAGCTGAATCTCCTCGTCATCTTTATAATTACGCTGACTGACAATGGCTTTAATGAAGGGCACGCTGGCTTTGCTGGCTTGTGCAGCAGCTTCTATGCCGAGCAGTTCCCACAACCATACTTTGTGATCACCGCGATAAGGAGGCAGGAAATGGATGGGCTGACTTTTTGCTTGCGCCTTGTCAATATAGTTTTTGAGCTCCTTCATGGGCAATACCTCGCAGATGCCAGCTGGTTCACATTTATCACGAAGCGGTGGCTGTATGCCCGTCCAGACAATGTCATCGATGGTCAACTCGTTTCCAAAGACAATCTCCTTGTCGGCATCAATGTCAATGATAGCTGCCAGGGCAGGATAGTCAAGACCAAAGAAATAGAGGAATGTAGAGTCCTGACGGAAACGATAGGTGTTGTCGGCATAGTTCATGCCTACCTCGTCATTACCAAGAAACAAAAGCAGTCCGCTTCCTACGTCTTTCTTCAGACGGGCGCGACGTTTGATGTAAGTGTCCTTATTGATTGCCATATTCGTTTACTTTTTTGTGTTTGCTAATCTGCATATTGGTTTGTGGGAAATATTCGGCCAACAGGTTATAAAGGTCAGGGTCAAAGACCTGTAGTTCCTCACGTGTGTTACACCAGTTGTGCTTGCCGTCGGTATGGGGCATCTCTGCATTCACGTTGAACCAGTCCTGCACGGCCTCAGCAAAATATTCCTCTTTGTCGGTTTCACGATAGGTACCAGCCAAGATTCCCTTTGCTTTTGCATTTTCATAACATTGTTTCAGCCGTCTATCGAAATCGGGCACGGCCAGCATCAGACCAATAAGATGGATGCTGTGGGCAAACTCATGAATAAGAATGTCTTCCGCATGATATTTATCTATCTGGTAAGCTAGGATGTTTTCCTCTGCACACGATGTCAGCGGGAGTTCCAGATCGCCTCCCAGTCCACGGGCACGCAAATCCCAGTTCAGCGCCGTATCGTTCACCAGATAATGATGCTCAGGGATGTCGGTGGTGCCTTCATAGCGTGCCATGATGGCCACACGGGTACCACGAGCCACCATCGAGTCGAGTACCGCTTCAGGCAACATCGCCGTCATAGCGTATAGTGTTCTGTGGGCAGCTACGAAAGCAGAATCGGGCACGCGCCAAGAAGAGATGAGTGGTAGCCCGTTGACATCTACATATTTCATGTAGAAAGGATCCAGACCCAGCGAATCGGGTGGGGTGGTGACCACGCATTCGGGTATGTTGAGCACCTCTTCTTCCACAGCCTTTTCTGTCGCGTTTTGATTGTTCTTGCAGGCAGAAAAAAGCAGCATTACAGTCAGGAAAAAATAGATTCGTTTCATTTTAGTTATAGAATTTGCAATTTCCAGTTGGCAAAGATACTAAATAAATTATAATTGACGATTAAGAAGTGAAAAAAAATCTCTTATGAAAACAAAAAATCTCAATCCCCTAAGCATAAATCTCAAATCTTTTGTGTAACTTTGCGGCACAAAATATAATCTTAAACAAAATACTTTTTATAATATGGCTTTTTTAACTGACGAGAAATTGGTTATTGTTGGTGCCGGTGGTATGATCGGTTCTAACATGGTACAGAGTGTGCTGATGCTGGGTCTTACTCCTAACATCTGCTTGTATGATATCTATGAGCCCGGTGTTCATGGTGTGTATGACGAGATGTGCCACTGCGCCTTCCCTGGTGCAAACATCTCTTACACCGTTGATCCTAAGGAGGCTTTCACTGGTGCTAAGTACATCATCTCTTCTGGTGGCGCTCCCCGTAAGGAGGGTATGACCCGTGAGGACCTGCTGAAGGGCAACTGCCAGATCGCAGCTGACTTCGGTGAGAACATCAAGAAGTACTGCCCCGACGTGAAGCACGTGGTTGTGATCTTCAACCCCGCTGACGTTACTGCTCTGACTGCTCTGATTCACTCAGGTTTGAAGCCCAACCAGCTGACCTCTCTGGCAGCTCTCGACTCTACCCGTCTGCAGCAGCAGCTGGCTCAGGAGTTCGGCGTTCGTCAGGACAAGGTTACCAACGCTTACACTTATGGT
>Ga0310691_10002462_pt1 | contig 24676 bp, 17 predicted proteins | sample 176DNAGHGlowgp2_FD_203887 | JGI IMG/M metagenome (GOLD analysis project Ga0310691, IMG submission 203887) | Sheep rumen microbial communities from Palmerston North, Manawatu-Wanganui, New Zealand - 1766 DNA GHGlow gp2 (v2) (version 2) | ecosystem: Host-associated > Mammals > Digestive system >...
CAGTAGAGAGTAATCCGCTGGCAAGCTTTAAACCGGAGGATAAGTAAGATCAGCCTCTTGTTGCAGAAGGTTCTGCCTGCTCACTCTCGCCGGGCTCACCGCCTTCATCAGGTTCTCCACCCTCATCAGGTTCTCCACCCTCATCGGGTTCTTTGCTTTCGCCGGGCTGGGCCGGATCTGATATCTGATCAAGAGATATCGTCTGACCCGGCTGTTCTGATCCCTCACCGTTATTGATCGACGGAGCTATCTGGTCCCCGTTGTCAACAAGATTATTGGACTGCGGAGTCTGAATAAAGCTCTTGCCGGGATCTGCATTAAGCGGGAAATACTGCATTGCAGTGACATATTTCTCCTGAAGGGAATTCGTCTCAAAAACCGACTGCTCATTTACGAGCTTATCCTTGGAATAAGGGACTTTGATCGCAGCCAGGCTCACGAGCCATATCAACACTGACACTATAAGGACCTCGAAGACAAGGAGCGGCGTGACCGGGAACACATCCATGTACTTACGCATGGAAGATGAGGAATTATTCTTGTGCGAATCAGATGATATGAATTCCGCAACCTTAAATCCCTTGGAATCGATCTTGGTAATGATCTTCTCGAGCATTGAGTTGCGGGTATATTCGTCAAGCATCCTCGGGGCGAAATTGAGATTATCCGGCAAAGGATACATCTCAACGATATCCTTGGCATTCTTAAGGAGCAGATCACCGAATACATAGATAACGTCAGGTCCTTCGACGCTCTCACGCTTGGAATAGATGTCCTGGTAAGACTTGATTATCGCATTCTCAGCCCTGGTAGTCTCCTTGGTGATCTCAAAGACAGACGGATAGACCATTGTTACCGTCTCATTATAGAAATCAGTAATATTCTCTCTTGTTAACTGTTTATTCCAAAGTTCAGCCATTACCATTACCTCCGTTGTCGTTAGACTTCGGATAATATGCATTATTATCTCCACTGTTCTGCTGTTGCTGTTTTTTCTTGTTGTCTCCGATATAGTAGGAGAATCCGGACATCGGATAGATGTAACCGACAAGCACGAAGAATGCCGTATAGACAAGGAATACTATCCTGATCTGGTTGATGCCCAGTGCGATCATGTAGACAGGAAGGACAAACAGGAGACCAGAAAGGAACGTAAGCTCGGCAGCTCTCTTAATGTTGATCCTTGCCCCCTTGCCCAGGATCTCAAAGAGATCATAGACATAAGTATAATCATGGATCCCAAGGCTGAATCCCATCAGCGCGCAGGTTACGACCAGGAGCTTCGCAGATGGAAGCAGCGCGAAAGCCAGAAGTCCGACGATCGCAGACGTAGACTGGATCAATACTCTGTTGCGGGATGACAGCAGATAAGCGAATCTTGTCTTGACGAGCAGAGCTGCAAATATGGCCATGAAAGCTGCAACAAGATAATAGAACGCAGCCGTCGCTATCGAGATATTGACTTTCTCGAGGTAATTCGGCAGGAAAGCAACGAGGAATGATACCTCCATACCGAGAACAACAAACGAAGACATAAGGAACTTACCCGCCCTCTTATGGGAGAACAGCTGAAGCCAGTTGTTGACTGACAGGAACGATTCCTTGACAACGTTGTTGCCGCGCATGAAGTAGACCATTCCGAGAGCGGAAAGGATCAGTGTAGCACCGCAGATTATCGCAACGATCATGATGCCAAACCTCTCGTAGCAGATGCCTGCAACGACGCTTCCGACAGTAATGCCGAGGAAGTTAGCCGTAGCCTGGACATTGTGGATCGTCCGGTCTTCAAAGTTCTTATATCCGAGCCTTCCGGCATTAAGACGGTAATCCCTGAGGTAATCATAGGGCATGCCGAAGCAGATACCGATCGGAAGCATGAAGCCCATCATTACGTATGGATTGTTAAGCACGCCGGCAAGGAGTACAAAGAAGTATCCGACGGCTGTGATGAAGAGCAGTGCGATCCTTGACGTAAGCCTGCTCTTCAAGGTTCTCCTGATCGAATTGAAACTGAAGAAACCGAATCCGAAGAACAGGTAACCGGCAGCGATTATAAGCTGAAGGAGCCAGGGATTAAAGTCAGCATGTTCCAACGTATCCTTGATGTAATTCGGATAGATGACAGGGATCATGGACGCTCCCAAAGCCTGGAAGAAAGTAAGGAATCTCACGGCATTAAGACCATACATGACAAGGATCGGGGCATTGCCGGAGATCCCTTTTGTGATGGTGGATACGAGCAGATTAAGCTCAAAGATGATTATCGCCATCGATACCGCAATCGACATGATCGTGAATATCCAACTTAATGACATACCGTTAACGGAAGACTGGAAATCATCCCTGGGCATGCGAAGTTCAAGGATGCCTGTTACGGTATTATCCTGCGAGATTATAGGAGCGAGTGAAGCAACATAATTGACACCTGCATCTGCTCTGGTCGTAAAAGCGGTCTGCTGAAGATCAAAGCAGTTGATGTATTTATCGTTGTTGCCTGACAGATAATACGGTTCAACGGTATCTGAAGCTGATGATGAATAGAACCTGAGGAATGAATCGCCCGTCTTTGTAAACACATCGACAAGATAAGGCTTATCATCGTCATAAGTATAGATCGGAAGCGGGTACTTCATATCTTCTGACAGATTGGAATAACCGAGCAGAGCTGAAGAAGCAACCGTGATCTTCGACATGGTATCGGCTCTCTCCGACTCGAGTGCCGCAACATAAGTATTCGACAGCTGCATTGACATGACTATCAGCACAACGAGCACGATCGAGAAGCAATAACCTATGGTAGACGACATCAGACGCTTCTCGCGGCTCCTCTGTGTCTCTCCGGCATTATTGCCGCCCTTCCCCTGCTTCTTGCGCATGAACCTGATGAGGAATTCCTGGATGACAAAAAGGAAGATACCTGCAGCCAGACAGATAAGTACCGCTATGAAGATCCTGCCTTCGAGCTTGTTGCCAACGTCATCAAGCCCCTCAAAAGAGCACTTATACTCAAATACACCGATACACATACCCGTATCATCAGTGATAGGAACGAGGACGCTCTCGCTGTTATCGTCAGTCATGACCTGAGGCGAGAATGTACCCGTAAGCCAATCAGATATGTCAGCACTCGCCACCGTAAACTCGGACGCTTCACTGCCGCTTCCGGCAATGAGTGTCAGTTGACCGTTAAGATAGCTGAACAGAGCATACTTCTCCGTGGAAAGTGTCTCTGATGTGGTATCTGCGAGCATAAGATCAAATGTATTGATATACTTGACGGCAGCTTCAGTCGGATCTCCCTTGAGCTCATTTCCGTCAACCACCATCTTGACCATGTCACTTACCTGGTAGATCTTATCATGTGATATCGCCTTGAATTCTTCCTCATACTGAAGACGCATGTGATGCATCGCAAAAGATACTGATAAAACAGAAACCAGAAGTGAAACTATTATGAGTATGACGGCCCTGACCAGTCCGTTAAACAGATCGGTCTTACCTTCATTTATATCGCGCCTTTCAGCCATATTTAACCCCCGGATATGAACATTACTCTATATTATACAATAAAAACAAAAATTAATTAAACTACGCGAAAAAAATCTCGTTAACCAGTATCAGCAGGATCATCAAGGGCAGCACGAAAGTAATGTATGCCCTTATCTTCGAGGGGAATCTCATGCCATCGCCGGTATTGCTTTCGTAAAGAAAGTTCTTAAATCCCCAGCCCTTATCAAGGGCACAGAACAATATGATGACGATGCATCCCAAAGGCAGCAGGATCTTGCTCAGGATAAAATCCTCAACAGTCAGGATATCCCAATCACCGAATATATGAACATCCTTAAGGATATTGAACCCGAGCACGCAAGGCAGGCTTCCGATGATCACGACAGGAATGTTGACAAAGATCGCCTTCTTCCTGGACCAGCCGATCGTGTCGATGAAGTAAGCGACGATATTCTCAAAGACTGCCGTAACGGTCGAGAAACTGGCAAAAATCATGAACACAAAGAACAGGGCTCCCCAGATCCTGCCTCCGGGCATATTGATGAATATCTGAGGCAGTGTCACAAATATCAGCGACGGTCCCGAATCAGGAGCAACATTGTAGCTGAAACATGCCGGGAAGATTATTATGCCGGCGATAAGAGCGACAAAAGTATCGAGAAAGGCGATCCTTACGGCTTCCCCCGTTATTGACCTTTCCTTGGGCATATAGCTGCCTAATGTCAGCATGACGCCCATACCGATGCTAAGGGTAAAGAATGCCTGAGACATAGCAGAGGTAACGGTCTTACCTATGTTACCTGCCGTAACAGAATCAAGATCAGGAAGCAAATAGAACTTTAAGCCTTCAGAAGAACCCTTGAGCATGATGCTGTTTACGGCAAGAGCGATGATGAGCAGTAATAATCCGATCATCATGAACTTGGAAACCCTCTCAAGTCCCTTCTGCACCCCGAAACACAGCACAAGGAATCCGGTAACGGCAACAAGCACCGTAAAGAAGATCATAGAAACCGGACTGGCCATCATATCACTGAAGACATTGCTTACGCCACTGCTGTCAACATTCTCGAAAGTGCCGGATACAAACTTGTAAAAGTATTCGACCATCCAGCCGGATACAGTCGTGTAGTAGAACATCAGGATATAGCAGTCTACAAGGCACACCCATCCGAACAGATGCCACTTGGAACCTTTTTTCTCAATTGCCTTTAGGGCATTAATGCCGGAGCTCTTCCCTGCTCTGCCTATCGCAAGTTCCATTGACAGGACAGGAATGCCCATAAGCACGAGAAAGATGATGTATAAGATAACGAAAAGTGCGCCGCCGTTCTGCCCAACCATGTACGGGAATTTCCAGACATTGCCAATGCCGACAGCGCATCCTGCACTGACCAGCAGAAAGCCTAACTGGCTCGCAAACCCTTCCCTGTTACCGTTATTATTTGCCATACAGATAAAAAAAGATCCCCGTACTAACGGGGATCTATGGTTGCGGAGGCGGGACTCGAACCTCGCGACCTCCGGGTTATGAGCCCGGCAAGCTACCAACTGCTCCACTCCGCGTGTCAACTCGCACTATCCGGAATAATGGTGCTCGTGACCGGACTTGAACCGGTACGGATTTTACTCCGACGGATTTTAAGTCCGTTGTGTCTGCCAATTCCACCACACGAGCCTATCCGTTAAGTGCTTGACAATAATAGCACCCGATGTGTTTTCTGTCAAGGGCAGTGTTGCAATTAAAAAAGATTAGAATTATCATAGTAAATATTAAATAATGGGAGTTATCTATGTTATACGATCCTGATGATAAGAATAAGAAGAACAAAGGCAATGACGAAGGCAAACTGCGCCATGCTGACGAAGATAACAAGAGACTGACTGACGATGTCAAAGCAAATGAGAATTCTCTCTTTGGGAAGGAGCAGGAACCCCGTGATGATCACGGTCATGATTCTTTATTTGACAGCAGTTTTGACGAAGATGATCTTGTATCATCCTCTTTTGCGATAAGCTTTAAGGCTAATGATCCGGGTTCGGTATCCGATATTCTGAAGGATACTCCTGAGATCAAGCCTGTCACTTCATATGATTACGAGGATGATCTGGCAGACTTCGAATTTGATTCTTCAGTATCTGCATTCAAGCCACTGGGCGGCGGTAACAAGCCTTCTCACGTTAACAAGCCTGAACCTAAGCCCGTGAATAACAAGTCAAAAACGGAACTTCCCAAAGATCCTTTCGAAGGGATCGATGATGTTCCCAAGCCCAAGTTCAATGACGAGGATGAAGATTTCCTCGCGATTGCAGGCATGGCATCGCCCAATGACGAGAAGGTCCTCAGATCAGGTGAGAATATTGATTATGCTTCATCCGAGACCGGCACATCGAAGAGTGATTTTGCCAACAAGGACGGTAAAGTCGCTGAGGTCAAACAATCCGGCAAGATCGATTATGCAGATTCCTCGATGGACAAGAAGAGCAGTCCTTTCGCACATGCCAAGAAGCCTGAATCCCCCAAGCCCGAAGTCAGGCAGGAACCCGTCAAGACGGTCGATCCCCATGACCGGAAGGTGCTTGATTCCGGTAAGGAACTTGATTATGCTGCATCTGCCAAGGACGAACCTAACAGTCCTTTTGCTCATTCCGGCAAGCCGGAGGCCCCCAAGGCAAAGAATATCGATATGCCCTCTGTCAAGAAAATCGAAGAGCCTGATGGAACTGATGTTATTCAGTCGTACGGCAAAGTTGTGTCCGGAGTTAATGCATTTAACAAGAACAAAACTCCCGGGAAGCAGGAACCCGTAAAGCCAATCAATCCACATGACGAGAAAGTTCTCAATGCCGGCAAGGATCTCGATTATGCATCCTCTTCTGCCGATGAGGCAAAGAGTACATTTGCTCATGCCGGCAAGCCGGAGGCTCCGAAGGCAAAGGATATCGATATGCCTTCCGTCAAGAAGATCGAAGAACCTGAAGGAACTGAGGTTATTCAGTCATACGGCAAGGTTGAGTCCGGGGTTAATGCATTCAGCAAGCATAAAACTCCCGGTAAACAGGAACCTGCAAAGCCAATCGATCCAAATGATGAGAAGGTTCTCAATGCCGGCAAGGATCTCGACTATGCGTCCTCCTCTGCCGATGAGGCAACGAGTACATTTGCTCATGCCGATAAACCGGAGGATCCCAAACCGTCAGATATTGATATTCCTGATATCGAAGAACATAAGAGCGAGGGAGCTAAGCAGGAAGAAGCTGCATCTGCAGCTCTGGCAGCGGCCGCAGCGGCTGTATCTGTCAAAGAATCCGCGAAGCCCTCTTCCCTCCCGAATACTCCTAATACCAGGCCTGCAGCAAGGCCTCCGGTTCCCGAGAAGCCTCTTACCTCTGACTCTGAATCCATTATTGAAAAACAAGCGTTAAGGCCCGGTTCAACAGACAGCACCAAAGCAAGGACTGCACCGAAGTCATCACACAGCAAGAATCCTTCCATAGAACCTGTATCACAGGTGAATTCCAAGAAAAAGCGCAAAGAGCCTAAGTCGAAGAAAGAGCCCGGCAAGGGCGGACTCATCACTCTCCTTATTGTGATAGTTGTCTTCATCGGCATATTTGTATTGCTGGATAATGCTGATAATATTGCGAAGCTGTTCGGCAAAGGTGACACTGTTACGACAGTTGATACTTCAGCAACAACAGGAGCCGGAACTTCCGAGAGCATTGCTTCGGCAACCGAGTCATCGGCCGGCACAACAGAATCTTCAGCTGTTCAGACTACCGAACCCACCACACAATCTACTACTGAAGCTACAACCGAGTCTACTACTGAAGCTACAACTGAAGCCACAACGGAGTCAACTACCGAAGCTACTACTGAAGCTACGACAGAGGCAACTACCGAAGCCACCACTGCTGCAACAAGCGGCGTTAAGGTAAAGCTTAAGGCGTCTCTTATCAACTTCAAGCAGACATCGAGCGGATTCAAATTTGATGTTGTACTCAAGAACGGTTCAGATAAGGACGCCAGCCTGTCAGCATCGCTGAAGAACCTGAAGATAACCCTCTACTCCTCCAACAAGATCAAGAATCTAACATCTGATGGCTTCACATTTACTCATTCAGGCTACACTTATACCTGCAAACCTATTGACAGGACGATCCCTGCAGGCACATCGGCCAAGATTACTATCAAGGTTACAACATCCGGCAAGCCCGCACATTTCGGGTACAACAGGGCAAAATTCAATTGGATGTAATTATTTAGCGGATACACTAAGCATCAATAAAGCTGTCTCATCCGGGACAGCTTTATTGTTTGATAGTGCATACATATACAATTATTTCCGCAGAAAACAGGCCTTTCTTCAGCAGAAATTGCGGAAGAAATCTGAAATCTTGCGGATTCCGCAAGAATCTGAAAACTTTCCGCAATTTCTGCGGAAAAATCCTCAAATCTTGCGGAAACATACTCTCACAGATTCCGTGAAGAGCCGGTTTATTTCTCGATCTTCATCCCGGAAAGGAATGCATTGATGAACCCGTCAAGATTACCATCCATAACAGAATCAACATCAACAACCTCGTAACCCGTTCTATGATCCTTAACCATCGTATAAGGGCAGAATACATAAGACCTTATCTGTGAACCCCAGGCGATATCCATCTGATTGCCTTTGAGGTCGTCTATCTTCTCCATCTGTGCTGCCTGAGCAAGAGCATAGAGCTTAGCCTTGAGCATCTTCATACATGTCTCTCTGTTCTGCACCTGCGATCTCTCTGACTGGCAGGCAACAACAACGCCGGTAGGTTCGTGAGTCATACGGACAGCCGTATCGGTCTTATTGATGTGCTGACCGCCTTTACCCGTTGCTCTGTAAGTATCAACGCGGACATCCTTCATATCGATCTTGATATCGATAGTATCATCAAGTTCAGGCATAACTTCGCACGAAGCAAACGACGTATGTCTTCTTCCGGAGGAATCGAAAGGCGATATCCTTACGAGACGGTGCACGCCCATCTCTGACCTCAGGAATCCGTATGCATTCTCTCCGGATATCATTACCGAACAGCTCTTTATGCCGGCAACATCACCCTCAAGATATTCGAGTTCCTTTGTCTCATAACCGTGAGCCTCAGCCCATCTCAGATACATACGGTAGAGCATGGATACCCAGTCCTGTGCTTCTGTTCCGCCGGCACCTGCATTAAGTGTCAATATCGCATTATTCTTATCAAATTCCTGAGTCAGCAGCGTCTCAAGGCGCATCTTCTCGAAGTCTGCCTTGAGCGTATCCAGACCGGACTTCAACTCATCCAATGAATCTATATCCTCTTCCTCATTGGCAAGCTCGCAAAGAGCAAGCAGGTCTTCCCTGCTGTTATGAAGGCTATTGAACCCGTCAACCTTCTTCTGAAGTCTTGCCAGATTGGTCTGAAGACTCTGAGCCTTATCAACATCATCCCAGAATCCAGGTTCCTGAGTTCTGGCTTCAAGTTCGCTTATCTGCGTCTTCACATGGTCGATGTGGAGTGACTCCTTAAGCGTCATTATAGGCTCTTCAAGAGCTTCAAGTTCCAAGCGGATGTTATCAAATTCGAGCATTATCCGTTACCTTTCTTAATATCATCAACGAATTCCTTAAGCCTTACCATTGCTTCCTTAATGTTGTCAATGGAGGCGGCATAACTGATCCTGACATGATTCTCTCCGCACTCACCGAAAGCCTTGCCCGGCACGATCGCCACCTTCTTCTCAAGCAGGAACTTCTCACAGAACTCGTCTGACTTCATTCCAAGTCCTTCGATAGACGGGAATGCATAGAAAGCACCATATGGCGTAAAGCATCTGAGTCCGGCATCGGCAAGCCCCTTGAGCAGAACTCTTCTTCTGTGGTTGTACTCATTACGCATCTCTTCGATCGCCGGATCACCATTGATGGCTGCTTCTATTACAGCAAACTGTGACGTTGAAGGTGAGCTCATGATGCAGTATTGATGTATCTTGGTCATTGCTGCAATTATGGACTTGGGCCCTACACAATACCCGATCCTCCAGCCTGTCATTGCATATGACTTTGAGAACCCGTTGATCATGACTGTTCTGTCGGCAAGTTCCGGGAACTGTATAAGAGATGCCGGTCTATCACTGAGATAATTAAGCTCACAATACAGTTCATCAGATATGATCACGATATCAGGGTGCTTAACAAGAACATCTCTTATTGCACTGAGGTCTTCATGTGTCATCACGGCGCCGGTGGGGTTGCTGGGATAACCGAGAATAAGATATTTTGTCTTATCCGTTATGGCAGACTCCAGCTCCTCAGGCATGAGCTTATAGTCATTCTCTTCTTTGGTGGAGATCACAACCGGAACTCCGTGAGCAAACATGACCGTGGCCTTGTAAGCTACAAAGCACGGCTCGACTATTATGACTTCGTCCCCCGGATTGATAAGTGCACGGGCAACAAGATCAAGGCCTTCACTTCCGCCGACTGTGATGAGTATCTGTGACTTAGGGTCATATGATACCGAATATCTTCTGCTGACATAATTACAGATTGCTTTCCTGGCTTCAATATATCCGGAATTAGGAGAATAATGCGTATATCCGTCTCTCAATGAATTGATGCCCGCCTCACGTATGCTCCAGGGAGTTACAAAGTCAGGTTCGCCTATAGACAATGAGATAACATTACCCTTCATCTCATTGGCAAGATCAAAGAAACGTCTGATCGCAGATGGCGGAACCAGATTTACAACATCAGAGATCTTATCGGTAATATCGCTCATAATATAACTGCCTGCCTGTCATCAGAATCCTGTGCATCGAACATGATACCGTTAGCTTTGTATTTCTTGAGTATAAAGTGTGTCGTCGTAGACAGAACGCCTTCCTGTGTAGCGATCTTCTGGTTGACGAAGTTAGCAATATCTCTGAGGCTCTTATCCTCATAGATGACCATGAGATCGAATCCGCCGGACATAAGGTAGCATGCTGACACCTTGTCATATTTGCTCAGGATATTGGCAACCTGGTCATATCCCTTGCCCTTTGTAGGTGCGATCCTTACCTCGATCATTCCTATGCAGTGCTCGGGAAGCTGCCTCTCCCAGTTAATATTAGTCGTATATCCGAGGATTATCTTCTCGTCTTCGAGATATTTGATCTCTTTTGCCAATTCTTCTTCGGTAACACCGAGTCTGACAGCCATATCCTCATAGGTCAGTCTGGCATCATTCTCGATCATTCTCAACAATTCGATGTGGTCAATCATGTTAATTCACCTCTTGATAATATAAAAACTCACCCGCAACATAGAATTATACTATGTTATGGGTGAGATAGTAAACTATTTTGTCAGATGCGTGCTACGCCCGAATCTCTTGCAGCCTGAGCAACAGCAGCAGCAACTGTTTTGCCGACTCTCGGATCGAAAGCATCCGGAAGGATCTTCTCAGGATTGAGTTCCTCATCAGATACGAGAGAAGCGATTGCATTAGCAGCAGCGATCTTCATCTCATCGTTGATATCTGAAGCTCTTACATCGAGAGCACCTCTGAAGATACCCGGGAAAGCAAGAACGTTATTAACCTGATTCGGGAAATCAGACCTTCCTGTTGCCATAACCGCAACGCCGGCCTTCTTAGCTTCATCGGGAAGGATCTCAGGTGTGGGGTTGGCACATGCAAATACGATAGGATCCTTTGCCATTGTAGCAACCATGTCAGCTGTCAGAACACCCGGAGCGGATACACCGATAAATACATCTGCACCAACGATAACGTCTGCAAGCGAGCCTGACTTCTTATCGGGGTTAGTAATCTTAGCCATCTCTTCCTTTGCAGGATTGAGGCCGTCACGTCCGTCATAGATCGCACCCTTACGGTCGCAGAGGATAACATTCTTGAGACCTCTTGAGATAAGGAGCTTTGTGATAGCGATAGCTGCGGCTCCTGCACCGTTAACAACAACGTGGATATCCTCCATCTTCTTGCCTACGATCTTGAGAGCATTGGTAATACCTGCAAGAGTGATTACAGCAGTACCGTGCTGGTCATCGTGGAAGATCGGAATATCAACATCAGGTCTCTCCTTGAGCTTCCTCTCGATCTCAAAGCATCTGGGCGCTGAGATATCCTCGAGGTTTACACCGCCGAAAGAACCAGCAAGAAGTGCAACTGTCTCAACGATCGTGTCAACATCCTTCGATCTGATGCAGAGAGGGAATGCATCTACACCACCGAAAGCCTTGAACAGCGCGCACTTGCCTTCCATAACGGGCATACCTGCCTCGGGTCCGATATCACCGAGTCCGAGCACAGCCGTTCCGTCTGTTACTACGGCAACAAGGTTATGACGTCTTGTATATTTATATGAGAGATCCACATCTTTCTGTATCTCGAGGCAAGGTTCTGCAACACCGGGAGTATATGCTATTGCAAGCTCCTCCTTTGTTCCAACAGGTGCTCTTGAGATTACTTCGATCTTACCCTGCCACTCAGTATGCTTCTGAATAGCCTTTGATTCATTAGCCATATGAATACCTCCAATTTCTATTTGCTAATATATTGTATAGGTTTCGCCTCGAAAATGCTATTAAAAAAGGTTAACTTTTATTAGTTTTATTGGTTATTCGGATACTCTGGGTGTATGTGTATGCATATGCGCAGATCCTTGCGAAACACATGTAATACCAGACATCAAGGAAGCTGTGAATGATTGCATACGCAGTTCCGGACAGATAGGACACGAGTGATACAATAAAGCCCAGCAGCATGTAGATCACATATGTGCCTGTAATATCACGGAGTATCAGGATGTAAAACCCTCTCGTTCTTCTGGCGCTGTCACCAATTGAAGCAAAGAATCCCTTGTCTCCCGACAGGTAGCAAACCGGTATCGTACACACTATCGGGATCGCCAGAAGGAAAAGTATCACGAGATATACCGCAAGCAGAGCAAAAGGAATGAATATCACCGAGAACACAAGGCACAGTATGATAAACCTGCCCAAGAATACGGATAAAGATATATTCTCCCGCCCGTTCTTGCTTCTGATATCACGAAGCACAAGACCGGAATAGAACAGAGACGTCATGATGCATATGTACAGGACAAGAACCGTAAGGAAAAGAAACATCCAATTCTCATAAGTCAAAGGGATAACGGCAAGTTCATCCGTCATCTGTTCGGCAGTCATTATGTTGCGGAACCAGACATAGAACTGCGAGAAGTCAGAATACTCGGGAGGCAGAAAGTTCAAGGCTGCCTTGATACAAAGCATAAAAATAAGTATTATCTTAGATACGATGCCTTTGCCGAGTTTATCAATATTAAAGTAGTTCCCGGCCCACATCTTGAGATTTACAAAAAACACTTATGACTCCTTTTGTAATAATTACTCTAAAATTTCGCATATAATAAATAAAAAATCAAGAATAATGACCAAATCCCGTAATAACAACATATGATATTATAATTAAGAATATTAAGATTCAGGCGGTATATTTTATGAATGGTTTTACTGTAAATCCAGATCTTCTCTGCGTCATCCCACCGGAGCTTCATAAGGTTGAAGATATAACAAGGATCCTCGATGAACATCCCGAGATCAAATTTGTATCTCTCGTTGCCGTTGACCTGGCAGGCAATGACACCGATGAGAAGATACCGATCGCTGATTTTCACGACAATCTGACGAATTATCTCAATGGTGAAGCTGTTCAGACAGACGGATCTTCTGTTGTTCTTCCGGGTATCGCCACACTTAACGACGGCAAGGTCGATCTTATTCCCGACCCGGACGTCGTCTGGTACATAGATTATAACTACTCGCATATAGATACGAAGACAGGCCTTCCGATAGGAACACTCCGTATTCCCTCTTTCCTTGAGCACAACGGAAAGCCGGTCTGTTCAAGGTCGGTTCTGAAGAAGTCGGCCGGATTCTTTGAGAAGACGCTCACAGAGCATCTCAAGGCTAATCCCTCGCTTTGCGAAGAGATAGGCTTCACGGTTGATGAACTTGATCATATCAATCTCATCATGGCGACGGAGCTTGAATTCTGGGTTAATTCACCGGATGAGAAGATCAGTACGGAACAGCTTACGATATCCCAGGAGCTCCAGGAGCAGTACTGGAAGAGGACAAAGGGCGTTGTCAGAACAGCACTTGAACAGGTCATACTTCTTCTCGATCTCTACGGGTTCAATCCTGAGATGGGACACAAGGAAGTCGGGGGCGTTAAGGCCGCTATATCGTCTTCCGGTGATTACCATTTCATCATGGAGCAGCTTGAAGTTGACTGGAAGTATTCGGACGCTCTCCAGGGTGCTGACTATGAGCTTTGTGCCAGGATATTCATCAAGGAGGTCTTCAGACTTCACGGTCTTGACGTAAGCTTTGATGCTAAGCCGCTGGACGGGGTTGCAGGATCAGGCGAGCACACGCACGTTAATGCCGTTGCATTCCTCAAAAGCGGCAAGCGAGTTAATCTCTTTGCTCCCGCCGACATGAAGAAGGATTATCTCAGCCGTCTGGGATGGGGTTCACTGTTCGGTATCATGAAGCATTACGATCTCATCAATCCTTTTGTGTCGTCTTCTACCGATGCATTCAACAGACTTCAGCCGGGCTTTGAGGCACCTACTCATTGCGTTGCCTCAATAGGAATGGATGTTCTCACACCTTCACGTAACCGTTCGGTACTTCTCGGCGTTGTAAGGTCAGAAGACAAGAAAGCCGTCACCAGATTTGAGCTGCGTGCTCCCAACCCTCACACCAACACATATCTTTGCCTGGCCGCCATCTATCAGTGCATGCTTGACGGTATCGAGTATATGATTAGATCAGGCAAAGATACAAAAGCACTTGAAGCTGAATTCACCAAGCCTTACGGGACACCGGGAGATTATCTTGATACTGACAGACTATACAGATGCGAGGAAGACATCTTCGAGTCTATGACAAGCGACGAACGCGACAGATTGTTCGGTAAGCCTGCTGCGACAGTATATGATTCAATGCTCGTTCTGTCTGAACACAAAGGTGTTACGGATATACTCTGTGCAGGTGATGTTTTTGACAGAGTTATCCTTGATTCATATGCAAGAGCCATGCTCGAGCGCTGGGAGATGGAACTCCGCGAGAGGATCATTCCCGAGAACAGGTCCAAGATAAGGAGTTATACGAAGAGACATGACGATTCATGCGGATATGATTCTGCCAGATGGGCTGAGATCATGGAACTCCGGGAGTATCTTGCAAAGAATACTGATACATCATCCTCGCTTTTTGACCGTATCAAAGAGGCGATCGCATCAGGTGATGCAGCCGGAGTCTCTGAACTTCAGATCGAGATGAACAACAAAATGAACATCTTAAGAGAGAAATACAGAGACTACTGCAATAATCAAATATAATGCGTTCCGGTTCGATCAGTATATTCGCCACAACTCTTCTGTTCCCGGTGATCCTTGCCGGCTGTTCTTCGAAGCCTGATATCACAGAGGATGAACTGACCGGTATCACAGGTTCTTTCATAAGTGCGATGGCTGAGAATGATCAGAACAAGATCCGTGAATATACTAAGAACTACGATTATGAGACAGATACTTCAACAATCAGTCAGAAGTCGGCTGATTCTTTGGAGGTACTGAGACATGCCATCTCCCTGGCTTCCGTAACAGATCACGAAGAGCCTGAATATGACAGCGAGAGCAGGTCAATTAAGATCGATATCACTTTCTCATATATCGATCTCTCAGATTTCAGCGATTCGCTTGACACGGAATTTCTTAAGAAGGAAGAATTGATCAGCGCTCTTGATAATTACACCAAACGCAAAGAAGTCGGACTCGATGTCAGATACGTATATATCGAGGACAGCAGCTCCTATAAGATATCAGCTTCCTCTGCTCACAAGATTTTCGATCTTATTGCAAAAGAAATGAACTCACTTCCCGTCCCTGTCATGATCAGTGAACAGGACGGCGAGGACATGTTTGCAGCCCGTCTTAACGAGATCGCTCAGGGAGAACTCGGAAGCTTTCCGGATCAATACTATAACGACAACGCATTCCGTCCTTACGATAATATTGTGGTAAGAGGAACGGGATACAAGACAAAGAAAGCTGTAGGTGATTTCCTTGTTGCATACATGTCTTATGTGATGGAACATGAATACAAGATAACGGAAACTGAACCATATCACTATGAATTCAGGGGCAATGCTCCCTCTTCCGTTGAATTATCTCAGGCTCTGATGACTGACGAATTCCTGACGCAATACTTTATGAATTTTATCCGTTATACCCACCTCGGCTGGGATCTCAGCAGAATGTGGGATGATCAGTCTGCGCTTATCTACAGCACATTGACCAAAGCAATCCCCGGCTGCACTGCGGAAGACTACGGATTATCCGCCAACGTTCTGTACAGGCCTGAAGACTATGGTCAGGATGATATACCGCCATTGAGCATCAAAGGCAATTACATCATTGAACCGGCCTCCACCATATATAACATTGAACACGGATTAAGCTGGGAACGCGTATCCAAACTTAACGAGGCCGCCATCAAGCAGCTTTACGATGATGGCGAGATGGGCGAGAGTATGTATAACTACATGATGGAGAATCTCAATCCGGAGAATTACGGATTCACAACCGATGACAGTCAATCGGCCACAGGTTATCCCAACCAGGCCGTAGGAACATATGAACAAGTTCCAGAATGGTGTGATGACGGCAGCATAGTTTACGGATATTCAAATCCCGATGACAACGGATACTGGATGTTCTACTCCAAATCACCTTCAGTGCTTGATACCGTTACATACTACATAGATAACTCCGGGATAAGACTTACATGCCATTTCATGGATCAATATCCGGAGGGAACAAAATTCTATATAGACTGGTGGAAAGACGGTGAACAGGTCGTGGATGATGATATTGTCACGATCGGACCGGGCGAGTCTTCCGAGATAGATACGGTCCTGCAGACATCCGGAATGCCCGGACCCGGTAAATACGAGATGCGCGTATGGGAGAATGCCGATAACAGGCATGTGCTCGCATACGTGATCATTTACAGGTAATTCATTACCTTTGCATTTGCGGAAGATGCAAGACTTGCTGCAATGCTTTCCGTGATTCCTCTTACTATTACAGCATCTCCTGCCTTCTCGCAATCACATCCGTCAAAAACAGCAATATCGCTTATATTCCAGAAGATGAAGTCACATTCCACATCGGAATAAGGAATGGATACTCTATTCGCAGGAACGCTCCAGGGACGAACAAACTCACTCGTCCTGCATGCTGCAAGTTCAATAATATCGCCGCATACAGCCGAAGCTGTAGGAAGGCTTCCTGCTCCCTGCCCGTAGAACAAAGTCTCGCCGACAAAGTCGCCTTCAACAGCGACACAGTTGAAAACATCATCGACGTTACCGATAAGCTTGCCGACAGAAACAAAATGGGGCTTTACATAAGAAGCACACATGTCTCCGAACCTCTTGAAGCATGCTATCAGCTTGATCTTGCATCCGATTCCGGCGGCAAAATTAATATCATCAAGAGTTACGCCCGTGATTCCGTCGGTGTCGATCTCTTCCGGTGACACATACATACCGTCCATCGCAATCGTGGACAAGATCGATAATTTACGCTGAGCATCGATACCCTCAACATCTGCCGTGGGATCAGCTTCGGCATAACCATTGGCCTTAGCCTGCAAAAGCGCGTCAGAATAAGACAGATCCTTGTCCTTCATGGAGGACAGTATATAGTTGGTCGTTCCGTTAACAATACCGCATATCTTGACGATCTTATTCGCGGCAAGACATCTGTACAAAGGCCTGATTATCGGTATTCCGCCGCCTACTGCCGCCTCAAAAAGATAAGAGCAGTTATTGTCTGCTGCGATCTTAAGGAGCTCGGGGCCCTTGGTGCTTACAAGCTCTTTGTTGCTCGTTACGACCGATATTCCCTTAGACAGAGCTCGCTTGGTGAATTCATATGCAATACGTGCGCCGCCGATAGTCTCAACACAGCAGTTGATCTCCGGATCTTCAAATACTTCATCGGCATTGTGTGTGATTATTCCGGCGAAAGGGCTGTCAGGGAAATCCCTGATATCAAGGATCCTCTTAATAACTACATCTTCACCGCATCTTTTTTTGATGATCTCGCGATTTGTCGTCAGAACCTCTGCAGTTCCGCATCCGACAACACCAAATCCCAAAATAGCTATGTTATACATCTATTGCCTCCGTATAATTTATTCTCTGCTAAGGATACTGCAATTACGAACTCCTGTTATCTTGCCGATATCAGAGATTATGTCCTCTACCGATCCGAGTATTGAACCGGTATCAAATGATATTGAGATATCTGCAAGACCGTTGATCGGAATATTCTGGTTGATAGTCAATATATTAGCTCTGTAAGCGGAGATAATATTGATTATCTGTGACAGTATCCCAGGGAAATTCTCAACACTGAACAATATTGTCACCTTCCTGCCGTGATCGGCATAGAAAGGAAGAATGGTATCTTTGTATTTATAGTAAGCTGAACGCGACAGTTCCAACTCCTTGCAGGCATTATTGATCGAAGGAGACTCACCTGTATTAAGTCTTCTCTTCACCTCCATTACCTTCAGAAAAACTTCAGGCAAAACGCTCTTCTCAACAAGAAAGTATTCACCTTTGGGTTCACTCATCTTAATACTCAGACCTCACATATTGTTCGTGTGTGGCGTACAATTGTACGCGCGTTGCAATAATAACACAATCACAACAACCTTGCAACCATAGCATTTAGGGCTTTTCCACGGTGACTTATACTGTTTTTGACTTCGGGGTCCATCTGTGCTGTTGTCATGCCGAATTCAGGCACAAAGAAGATTGGATCATACCCGAACCCGTTCTCTCCCTGCGGGTGGTCGAGCAATAATCCTTCTATCTCTCCCCTCACCGTGAACTCCGATCCGTCCGGTCTGACGACGGCGATAGCACATACGAACCTGGCTGTCCATTTATCCTTAGGAACATCTTGCAGCATCTCATATATCTTCTCAAACTTCTCGGCGTATGTTGAATCCTCGCCGCAGAATCTGGAGGAATACACACCGGGCGCGCCGTTAAGCGCATCTATGCAAAGGCCTGAGTCATCCGCCATTACATAACTGTCAGTGAGTCCGTGCACAGTTCTCGCCTTGATAAGCGCATTCCCTTCGAAGGTATCGGCATCCTCAATGATCTCAGGGTCGATTCCCACAGACTTCATTGACACAGCCTCGAACTCAGTGCCTTCCAGCACTTCATTGATCTCTCTGACTTTATCGTTATTACCAGTAGCGATTATAATTCTCATAACAACCTCCATGCTTTGGGATACATATTCTTTATCATTCCGTTATCGATCTTACCGAATCCGAGCGGGTATCCGTCTGCAGTTATCAAGACGTAACCGCGGCGTTTGACAGCCGGATGAGCATTAAGATCGATAACTATGGTCTCTCCTTTAAGATATCTGTTGAGCATATCATCATCCCTTCCCAGAATGATCAGCGAATCATCTCTTACCATATCTGCTGTAAGTGTAAGCGGAAGGCTGTTGGAAGGAACAAATATCCTCTCGGTCCTGGTCTCTTTGACTTCACCGATGAACAAACCTGATTTAACTACCTTAAGCCGGTCGAAAAGCTTAATGTTAACAGGCATCAGATATATTCCTGCCCCCTGGATGAGCACGCTTGCGTTAAGTCTCATCCTGAATGCATCAAGGTAATCCTGATCAAGCACTTCCTTAAGCATATCAATGACCTTGACTATTATCTTGTTGGCAATCGATCCGGTTGACGGACGCGGTCTGATATCGAAGTCCCTGTCGACCTCAGCGGCAGTACTCTTAAGGTGAACACAGAAATGCCCGTCGCCTTCACACTTATGAGGCCATATCCTCATTGAGCCTTTGGCAGGACCAATCTGTTTATGTGATATCTCACTTATCTCAGGATGAGGAACAATGACAAATTCCTTGTGATCATTAAGGAATGTCTCGATCATAAGCTCATCTTCTATCTCCGCGAATGTACATGTGGAGTAAACTATCTCTCCACCGGGTCTGAGCGCCAATACTGCCTGCTCAAGTATCTCATGCTGAACCTTGGATATCTGCTCAGGTCCGTAATCCTGCCAGCTCTTCACCGCTCTGGGATCACGCCTGAACATTCCTTCTCCGGAACAAGGCGCATCAATCAGTATCTTATCAAAGAATCCCGGGAGCCGTTCAGCGATCCTGTCGGGGGATTCATTTAGGATTACACAATTGGTTATACCGGAACGTTCAATGTTACGGTTAAGGGCTTTGGAGCGTTCCGCATTGATCTCATTGGCAACAAGCAGTCCTTCCCCTTTGAGGTCTTCACCGATCCTGCATGCTTTGCCGCCAGGTGCTGCACAGAGATCGAGAATGAATTCGCCGGGCTTAGCGGCTATTATCTGCGCCGGCAGCATTGCCGAAGGATCCTGCGGATAGAATACCCCCGCATGATAATACGGATCTTTGCCTGATGCCTCAGAATCTGTATAGAATCCGCACGATGTCCATGGAACGCGGCGCACTTCGCCGGTGACCGACGCGGCAATATCCTCATAACAGGATGGTCCTACCTTTTGTGTATTGATCCTTATCCCCTTTACAGAAGGCTTGTCAAAGCTGGCAATGAAATCATCATATTCACTGCCCAGGACATCTCTCATTCTGTTCTTAAAGGACTCGGGAAGGTTCATAGATCAAGGAAATCGCAGCATGCATACGCAATCGTCTTAATGACATCAGTATCAAAAGGCGATCTGAGCCCGGCCTTATCAAGCAGATTAAGGAATGTATCATTGCCGCCTGCTTCACACAATGTATTGTATTTGATAAGAGCAGTCTTCATATCCTCTCTTGATTCCATCCATAACTGAAGTGCGCAGATCTGAGACAGGCAATAGTCGATGTAGTAGAAAGGGGATGTGAAGATATGGTCTTTCTTCATCCAGGCGCCGCCCATCTTGTGGAACGGCTGGTCATCATATTTGATAAATGGCTGATACTTCTCCTCAAGGGATTTCCACACCTTATGTCTGTCGTCAGGTGTCATGTCCGGATCATCGTAAATGATATGCTGGAATTCATCGACCATACATCCATACGGGAGGAATAACAATCCGTCTGTCATATGATGCTGGCAATAGCTGTCTGCAGCCTGACCATAGAACAGGCTCATATAGGGATATGACATATATTCCATTGCCGTTGAATGGATCTCACAGGTCTCGAGAGTCGGAGACAGACATTCCACAAACGGAGATGATTCCGAACTCTTGATCGCAGCATAGGCATGCCCGCCCTCATGAACAACAGTAGCGATATCGTCAGCCGTTCCGTTGCCGTTCATAAAGATAAACGGGATGGTATAGTCTTCAAGATACATGCAGTATCCGCCGGTAGACTTATTCTTGCGTGACAGAAGATCAGTAAAACCGTGCTCAGACAAAACATCAAAAAAGCTGGGTGTCGCGCCGAACATCTTGCGGAAGAAAGCGCCAGTAACCTGTTCATATGTGCTCATAGACACAGACGGTACCGGATTACCCGTCTTGGACTGGCACTGAAGATCATAGAACATCAGCTCATCAACCCCTAATCTGTCCTTCTGAAGCTTCCTGATCTGTTCAGTGACGGGAACGATATATTTGAGGATTGCCTCCCTGAACTTGGCAACGTCCTTGCGGTCATAATCATATCGTTCCATTCTTTTATATCCGAGTTCGGTGAAATTCTTATAGCCGAGCTTCTGCGCGGCTCTGGTACGGACCTTGACCATATCATCGAATATCTGATCGAACTTGGGCTTCCTCATCATGTAATAATCATCGAAAGCCTTTGCTGCCGCCCTTCTCTCAGTCCTGTTCGTGGATTCCAGGTGCGGCGCAAGCATACTTAGATTAAGAGTCTCTCCTGCGAATACGATCTCGGCCTCTGACTGGAGCTGGCCATATTCATTCTCTAACGATGATTCTTCCGCAAGATCTTCAATGATCTCTTTAGAAATTGTCTCCTTCTGATTCTGAGCTTTCCTGAAGATCATGTCCCCGTATTTGGCGCGCAGAGCATCCGCACACGGGCAGCTGAGCAGAATAGATAACACACCGGATGAGATCTCACTGACAGTCGGAAGTGCTTCATCGTAATACTCAAGCTCATCAGTGTAGAAATCATCAGAAGTATCAAGATCATGAAGTATATTGCAAAGAGCATAAGCCGTATCGAACTTACTCATCATCTTCTCATACTCAAATATGGCGGATTCAGCCGCCTCGAGTTCCTGAGATGTCATCAGTCTGAACCTGATGTTCTGGACCTTCTCCCTGAATTCATCAACAGAAGGACGCTCGTATTTGATATCCGCAAAATTGATCATCCTGCTTACATCCTCTCAACAGTATTAATACCCAGAAGGTCAAGCCCTTCCCTGATCGCCGTGCAGACAGCCTCACAAAGAGCAAGTCTGGCCTTTCTCAAATCGTCGTTATCGCAGTTGAGAATACTCGAGTTATTATAGAATCTGTTATGAGCTCTGGCGATCTCTGCAATCTGTCTGGCGATCATAAACGGCTCATTGCTTGAAGCAGCCTTGCTGATCGAATTACCGAACTCAGACAAGGCTCTGATGAGAGCATATTCATCATCACCTGTAAGCAGATCAAGGCAATCTCCGTCATCCTTATTAATGCCCATGGATTCAGCCTTCCGGAGGATAGACCTTGTCCTTGCATAAGTGTAGATGAGGTACGGTGCCGTATCCCCGTTGAAGTCGAGCATCTCATCCCATGAGAATACGATGTCCCTCTCTCTTCCTGACTTCACGAAAGTATAGATAACTGCACCTACACCAAGCTTCTCGGCAATATCATTGATCTCTTCTTCAGGCATATCCTGACTGCGCTCTTTGGCATTGTTCTCGATTATCTCTCTTGTCTTATTGACTGATTCGTTGAGTAGATCTTCAAGCAGTACAACATTGCCTTCTCTTGTTGAGAACTTCATATCCTTGAACTTGACGAGTCCGAAAGCAACATGCTCACAATTATCGGCAAAGTCGAATCCGGCCTTCTTAAGAACGGCAAAGACCTGTTTGAAATGGAGTGCCTGCGTGTTGCCGACAACATAGATATTCTTGTCAAAGTGGTATGTTCTGTACCTGTACAATGCAGATGCAAGATCTCTTGAAGCATATATAGTCGTATTATCACTCTTGAGAATGATGCAAGGCGGAAGCCCCTCATCTTCGAGCATAACGACCTTAGCCCCTTCACTCTCAACCAGCAGTCCCTTCTCATTAAGGATATCGACAATCTCAGGTATCTTATCGCTGTAGAAGGATTCACCGTTATAATTATCGAAATCAACACCGATCCTGTCATAGAGCTTCTTGAAAACTACAAGAGACATGTCTCTGAACTTCTGCCAGAGGGCAACCTCATCAGGTGAGCCCTCCTCGAGTTTACGGAAATTCTCCCTTGCGGATGTTGTAAGCTCGGGGTTCTCCTTCTCTTCCTGGTGGAATTTGACATATATACGGAGAAGCTCCTTGATGGGATCTTCGTTGAGAGCTTCCTCATCACCCCAGAGTCTGTATGCGGTGATGAGCTTGCCGAACTGTGTTCCGTAATCGCCCAGGTGGTTCATGCGGATAACATTGTAACCGAGCTTCTTGTAGATCCTTGCCAGTGAATTGCCGAGGATCGTAGTGAAAGCATGACCTACATGGAAAGGTTTTGCAATATTCGGAGATGAATACTCGACTATAACAGTCTTGCCGCAGCCTTCTGAAGAACTGCCGAACCCGCTTCCCGATCTGATGATCTCACCTACAACGCCTGAAGCAAGGGCACTTCTGTCAATATAGAAATTGATATAAGGGCCGGCGTTCTTAACGGTCAGAACAGTACCGCCGAGATCAAGAGATGAAGATATCTCTGCCGCGATCATCGGCGGTGCTTTGTGAAGTGACTTTGCCAGAATAAAGCACGGGAAAGCATAATCCCCCATCTCAAGCTGAGGCGGTATCTCGATAAGAGAGTAGATCTTCTCTGACTCAAGTCCCGTATTTGCTGCAAGTATATCTGCAATCTGCTGTTTATAATCCATAAAGACCTCCGTTATTTAATACAAAATACACAAGAATCATTTTTACGCGCATTATTATAGCATATCAATGATATACTATATGCCGTTATGAGGTGACAAAATGGATAAATTTATAAACACATTGATAAATATCAGCCCTTCACTTATCGCTTTCGCCGCAACGACGGTGCTTTTATTCTTTCTGCCCTTCGGCAAAACTTTGCTCGGGCATGACAGAGGACGCAAATATGTTGAAGGAAGCGAAGTTAATATCGGCAAACCTACAGGTGTAGGGTTCTATTTCGCTATTGTAATCGCTGCAGTATGCATCGGATTCAGGTATATGGATATGGCTGTCGTACTGTCTGTATCATTATCCCTTCTCGCCATGATATCCGGATTCCTTGATGACAGAGCCAAAACCCCGTGGAATGAGTATTTTAAGGGAGCTCTTGATTTTGGCATTGCGCTTATAGGTGCATGGATCGCGACGACATACATGTCAAATGATATCGTCATCGGGCTTACAGGAACCGTAATATCCATCCCGCCTGTTCTGTATTTTATCCTTGCAACGATCCTTATAATCGTCTCGATCAATGCGACGAATGCTACTGACGGCGTTGACGGACTGTCCGGAACTCTTACGATAATCACATTCTTTGCTTTCAATCTCCTGTCAGTCATCAACAGCACTATATCAGAATCATCACTTGCGGTATGCGAAGTTGTTATCGGAGCACTGTTTGCTTATCTGATATTCAATTTCAACCCGAGCAAGATGCTTATGGGAGATGCAGGCTCCAGAAGCCTCGGCCTTTTGATCGCTCTTTATGCGATGTATGTTAAGATGCCGATCGCATACCTTGCGTTCGGATTGCCGTTTATGATAGACGGCGGTTTATCAATCCTTAAGATCACGATAGGACGTCTCACTAAGAAAAAGATCATCATCCTGAAGAACAC
>Ga0310691_10002463_pt1 | contig 24660 bp, 27 predicted proteins | sample 176DNAGHGlowgp2_FD_203887 | JGI IMG/M metagenome (GOLD analysis project Ga0310691, IMG submission 203887) | Sheep rumen microbial communities from Palmerston North, Manawatu-Wanganui, New Zealand - 1766 DNA GHGlow gp2 (v2) (version 2) | ecosystem: Host-associated > Mammals > Digestive system >...
ACGAGAATGCGCAGGTTATCGAGGCCCAGTGCATGCAGCGAGTCCAGCTCTGCACTCAGCCGCTCCCTGTTGCCGCCCTGTCCCTCTGAGCCCAGGATGGCACCGTACCAGAAATTCGTACCCACGTAGCGGTAGGGCTCCCCATTGCAGTAGAACTGCCCGTCACGTGCGGTGACGAAGTCCTCGCCGTTGTCAGTCGCATTGCAGGCCGTCATCAGCAAACACATGCCGATGAGTACCATTCTCCCGCTATTCATGATATGCATTACCTTCATCTTTATCTTCGTTCTCATATTTTCTACTGCAAAGATAGTAGCTAAATCACATTTTCGGACCTATTCCTGTCCATAAAATCACATTTTCGCCTGTTTTCCTGCTTTTTTAGACAAAAACATGCGGAGTTTGAAATTATTTCCCTAATAAATAGAATCAATTCCGAACATCATTTTTCTTTCACTATCCAGAATCAGCGCTTCGTAATCTGTGATTCCGGGCGTGGTATGAGCTGACCGAAATCACGTATAGTTAGAAGCTGATGTCCATCCGCAGCATACCGATGCATGCCGTTTCACCATCGGTGGTGATGATATGGAGCACTGGCTTGACGGTCAGGAAATCGGTGAGGGGTAGGCTGCAGATGAGCTCTGTGGCCCACTCGTTGAAGCCCAGAATGCGAACATAATCTGTGAACACCCCAAGTTCCGCACGCTTGAAGGCATATTTGGCGCCGAGACCACAGAAGTCCTTACAGACAGTGGTGCTGCCAAAGGCATGACTGTATGCCGCGAGCAGGGTGAGGCGCGGTGACAACGCCTGCTCGGCATACGCCCATACCGATGATGTTATCTCTGGTTGGGTGTGTATGTTGGCACCTAAGAAATAATGGCTGTTGCGATGGCGATACTCCGCTTGCGCCAGTGCAAGGAGACCATCACTATTGGGGCAGAAACGGAAAACATTATAGCGACCGGTGAAGGCATGGTTTCCCTCGCCGTTGTACAGCGATGCCTGCAGACATAGCTTCTCGTTGTCGAACTTATAATGAATGCCCACGTCGGCCTCCGGGTAGGTGGCAATGTAAGCGTTCCAGCTGAGGGTGGGGAAGATTCCGCACGAGCTATTGGTGAAAAGAGCAAGACCGTCGCTGCAGAAGTAGTCCTCGTCAGTGCGGCGGATGCCGGCAAACACCGAGTGGCGCTCATTGATTTGCCATGTAAGGCCTGCCACTGAGAGGGCAAAGGGTATGTTGACGCCGTAGGTGTTGATGTTCGAGTAGCCCTGTACGTCGATGCATAAAGGGAGCTCATCGGAAGATAGTGTACTGATGGAATGCACCTCGAGCAACAGCTTCCTGGTGATAGGAATGTCTGCATACAGCTGTAACAGGTTTGCCAGGCGCCCTTCCCTGAAGTCGGTATGCACCTCGCTGGAAAAGTCAACCCCAAACGATGGGCGCAGGGAGATGCTGTCTCCCCTTTGTTTTTGTGCCTGCAGCCCAACGCAAGTTCCTATCAATGCCAACAAAACAATCGCGATTCTTTTCATATATTGTTTTTTCGGGGTGCAATTGCCCAAGCTACCCAGCCTATAGACTCAGGCGGCGCCAGAGGGAGCGGGGGATGAGGCGCCAGAGGAAGGTGAGGAGGCGATAGCGGTAGTCGATGACGCGGACATGGCGACGGCGGTAGATGCTGCGCACGATGTCGCGCGCCACGGCTTCGGGACGCATGAGCATGGGGTAGGGGAAGCTGTCGTTCAGCAAGGCGGTGTCTACGAAGCCGGGACGGATGTCCGTGAAACGTATCTTCAGCCCACGGCTGTGGGCCTGCTGCTCCAGGGCCTGCAGGTAGGTGGCCTGCAACGCCTTCGTGGCGGAGTAGGCGGGGGCAGGGCCTAAGCCTTTCGTGCCTGCGATGGAGGTGATGGCCGCGATGTGTCCCTCGCCCTTCTCAGCGAAGTAGCGGTAGGCGGTGTCTATCATCCGCGTGAAGCCCACGGCATTGGTGTCCATCGTGCGCAGCTCGATGTCTGTCTCTAAGGTGCGGTTCTGCTTGCCGATGCCAGAGGCATGGAAATAAAGGTCCATGCCGCCGATCTGGTGCACGAGTGTCAGGAGGCGTTCGCCGGCATCAGGCGTGGTCACGTCTATCGCCATCACCTCCACGCGCTCGGGTGCGGAGGCTTTCAGCTCCTGCAGCAGTTCCTCACGTCGGGCGGCCACGCCCAGTGTCCAACCGTCGGCCAGCAGCAGTCTTGCCACCTCCCGACCGATGCCCGAACTGGCACCTACAATTATGGCTTTTTTGTTCATTTGTCTTTTGCACGGGCTTTGCCCGTAGTTGAAGGTTTAATGTTTAATGTTTAATGTTTAAGGATTCACGGAAATACGCGGAAAGGAACGGAAATACACGGAAATCATAATTTGGATTAACACGAATAACCATAATTGCCATAATCTTTAATCTCTAATCTTTAATCTCTAATCTTTAATCTTTAATCTCTAATCTTTAATCTTTAATCTTTCTCGTCCCATGCCGCAGCCGTACCAGATGCCGTGGCCGCCGAGGATGTTGCCGTCCAAGGGGGTGGTGACGTTGAAGAGGAGGGAGAAGCCGAGCTCCTTGGAGTCGGCATAGCCGCGCCAGTAGGCGTAGGTGGTGCTATCGACATGGAGCAGTGACACCTCGACATCGTCGCCCACGGAGTAGTAGGGGGTATAGGTCTCGTACTCGGTGATGAGGCCGCCGCGGCGCACGGACATGGTCACCTCGGGCTGGGGGAGGGTGACGTCGTCGATGAGTCCGAACATACAGATTTGCGGGTTCACGGGCTCGCCCTCCCGGCGCGAGAAGAGGAGGTAGTAGTCGTGGGTGGCGGGGTGGTCGCAGAAGCGGATGAAGACCTGGCGCAGGGTGTCGCTGTCGGAGCAGGGACCGCTCCAGATGTCATCGATGGGCACAGAGGCGGGGATGGCGGTGGTGCCCTCGGCGTGGTGGTTGCGCCAATCCACGGTCAGGTGGTAGCGCTTGCCTGCTTCGCCGCGGATGGCGGCGGTGGTGAAGTAGTACGGGGGGAAGAAGTCGGGGTTGTAGGTGCCGGTGAGGTAGGTCGTGGTGCCGTCCTCGGTGGTGATGCCCACGCGCGCCCATTGTGCCACGTACTTCGCGAGGTCATCGAGCTGGGTTTCCTCGTCGGTGATGGGCAGCGTGCTGGTGACGAAGACGACGGGGTGGCCGCCCTCGGCAATCCAACCTTCCACGACGACTTCCTCGCGGCTCACCTCGATGTCGTTGCCGCTGCACGCGGTGACGAGGAGGACGCCGCAGAGGGCCGCCAGGAGGGTGGCGGCTTTCAGGGTGGTGGCTATCGTGCGTGTACTTATTTCCATCGGAGGTAGTAGCTGAGGGAGGGGAGGATGGTGAGGACGGTGCCTTTGGCGCGATAGGCGAAGGTGCCGTCGTGGACGCGCAGGCGGTAGTAGAGCTCGTTGTTGGCCATGGTGGTGTTGTAGATGGAGAGGTTGAGGCCGTGCTCGAAGCGGGCGGTGCGACGGATATCGTAGTTCACGGACAGGTCCAAGCGCTGGTAGGGTTTCAGGCGGTGGGCATTGCGCTGGCCGTTCTGCACGAGGAGCGTGTGGTTGACCATGAAGAGATAGTCGGGGGCTGTGAAGGGTGTGCCGGAGCAGAAGACATAAGTGGCGGCGACGTTCCAGTGGTTGTTGATGCGCCAGTTGACGACGGCGTTGACCTCGTGGGGGCGGTCGTGGTTGGAGGGATAGGTGCCCGGGTAGCGCGCATCGGTGAAGCGGCGCATGGAGCGGCTGTAGGTGTAGGACACCCAGCCGGTGACGGGTCCCGTGCGCCGCATCAGGGTGATGCTGGCGCCGTAGTTGTAGCCGTCGCCGTGGAGGAGTGCGCGGCTGAGATCGTAGTTGGTGTAGAGGAAGTCGAGGAAGTTGCCGCCATACTCTATCTGGTGCCGGAGGTATTTGTAGTAGATGCTGGTGGCGAGGCTCCAGCGTCCGCGGCCGAAGACGATCTCGTGGGAGAGGGACACGTGGTGTGCCTCCTGCACCTCGCCATAGCGTCCGGCGGCGAGCCAGAACTCCACGGGGAGTCCGATGCTGGTGATGCCGGTCTGGAACAGCGGCTGGTGCTGCCAGGCGTAGTGCAGGTTGAAGGTGCCGGCGCGCGCCGTGCGCCATTCGGTGGTCAGCGCGGGCGACGGCAGCCAGTGCACCTCGCGCTGGTCATCGATGTAGCAGGTGCCCTTCAGCGTGGGGCGCAGCGTGAAGCCATGGGGCAGTTGCCAGACGTACTCGCCGTGGAGGGTATATTGCTGCACGCGCTGCAGGGGCTCGGGCTCGTAGGTCGTGTGTACCTCGCGCTCCAGCTCGGGGCTCTGCGGCTGTATGGACAGCAGCGAGACGTCGGCCCCCACGCGCCAGGCGCCCCAGCGCAGCTGGCTGCGGTAGCTGAGGTCGGCGATGTGCGAGGGCACTGCGAGGCGGATGTCCTGCTGCAGGATCTGGAAGTCGTTGCCGTAGCGCGAGTAGGAGAGGGCGTGCTGCAGGTCGGCATCATCGCGGAAGACGTGCTGGTGGTCCAGGCTCAGTAGCTGGTTGCCCCAGCGCACGCGCGCCTCGGCCTGGTAGAGGCCTACGTCGTAGCGGGCCAGGTCGTGGCCGCCGTAGAAGTTGAAGCGCAGACGGTCGCGCGAGGTGGCCTGGTGCAGGAGTGTCAGGTTGTAGTCGCCGAAGTTGTAGCGCAGCTGCTCATCGTCGAATTTCATCCAGCGGCTGTAGAGGAGGTTCATGTACGCCTCGCGCGCCGAGGCCACGAGGAGCGTGCGCCGTCCGATGGGCAGGCGCAGGGTGCCCTGCGAGGACATGGGGCCGATGGCCACCTCGCCCGTGATGATCCCGGGGATGGTGTCCATGGTGTTCATGCGCAGCAGGCCGCCGAGGCGGTTCGAGGAGGACTCAAGCGATGCCGTGGGGGCGTAGGTCATGGTCTGGAAGTGGGCGGCGTTGAAGACCGAGAAGAAGCCCAGCAGGTGCTGCACGCCGTAGAGCGGGGTGCCGTCCAGCGACACCTCGTTGTGGCCGTTGTCGCAGCCTTGGATGTGGAGGCCGGCATCGAACTCCGCAGTGGTCAGCACGCCCGGCAGCAGCTCGGCCACGTGCAGGGGGTCTGTGTTGCCCATGATCTTGGGCATGTCCTGCAGGGCGCTGAGCTGCCAGGTGCGGGTACCGTCGGCGCGCGAGCGCAACGGCGAGGTGTAGCGCCGGGCTGACACCACGACACTACGCAACTGCCGTGTGCTGTCGCTGTCGGCAACAGGTGCCTCGGCATACACACGGCAGGGTAAAAGGGAGATGATGATCGCGATGAACTTAATCATCGTAGTTCTCTACCATCTTCTCATAGTTATCACAGAGGGTGTTAAAGAGATCTACGAGGCTCCTGAAGTTGTTCTCGTTGAAGTAGGACTCGTTGGTCATGTTGTAGCGCGAACCGTCGGGGAAGACGATGACGGGCTCCAGATAGTACTTCTTGCCCTCGGAGTTGGGTGCGGCCTCAATCTCCATGTGGCCCTGGGAGATGCTGCCGCCGTCGTAGAAGAACTGGGCGGTGAAGTTGTTGTTGATTTTCTGTGCGCAGCTGTTGACAACATCGGCGTTCTTCTTGTTGTCGTCGGCTGTCTCGAACTGCTCGTAGATAGTGTGAGCGTCGGTGCACGCTGCGGTGACCTGTAGCTGACCCAGAACATCGAGCTTGCAGACTGTCACCTTGCCACCGAACTGCTCCAGCTTATCCTCGAAGAGGTCCTGGTCGGTGTATTCAGACCATACCATTCCCGAGGGGAGACTTACGGTGGCGGTGACCTCGGCGGAGAGGAGTTTCCGGCCGTTCTTGTTGACGAGGAAGTTCACGACGGCGCCGCTCTCTGTGTTGGCCTTGGCGGCGATGCGGTTGCACTGGATGTCATAGCCTGCCAGCTGTGCTCTCACACTGACGGAGGCGGCGTTAGCGCTGAGGTCGAAGTTCTCGCCGGTGATGGAGCTGAGGTCGGTGGTAATGGTGATGTTGACGAGGGTCTGGTTGCCGCGCGTGAGCGTGATTGTGATGTTCTCGGGAATGTAGGCATAAGCCTCGTCAATCTTATAGATGGTGGGGTATTGGTAGTAGTCCTTGTCCATCTCTATCTCGCCGATAAATACCTTCTTGGTGTTGCCGCTGGGGGTGAGCTTGGCAACCACCAGCTGGCCGTTCTGGTCCATGCAGGTAGCCTGCAGGTCGCTGGTGTTCTTCTGCACATTCCACTTTCCCTCCCTGTATTCCAGATGAGCGCGGAACTGGCTCAGCTGATAGACGCGGCGGGTGTAGTTGTAGGTAGCATAGCCTTTGGCATCCTGCCAAGTGGAAGTAACGAGTGCCTTGAAACAGTCGTCGGCCCATTTCTCTGCATCCTCGACCTGTGCGTCCTGCTGACAGTAGTGGTCCTTGATGTAGGTGGCCAGCAGGTCCAGTTCGTCGAAGTCTGATTTCGGGATGGCATTCACGAAGTCCTTGCCAATCTGGCTCAGGCGTTCTTTGGACTCTTCAGGTGTCAGTGTGCCTGCGGGGGCACCGCCCTGATCTTCTTCATCGTTCTTGTCGGAACATGCGGTCGTCAGACCTGTCAAAGACAATGCCAACAGCGGCATTGCCAGCCATTTCAATGTTTTCATTTGTTTTTGTGTATTAAAAGGTGATGTTTGTGATTATGACGCTGCAAATGTAGAAAATGTTTTTCCTTCAGCAAAGGAAATGAGGGGAAAATACGTGGGCGAGGTCGCATTTTACGGCTACGGGGGTGTCATGGCGAGGCGGAGGCCGCAGTTGGAGGCGCGGATGACGCTGGAGAGGTAGTTGCGGCGGCTGACGCGGCAGAAGGTGGCGTCGTAGGTCCAGCTGCCGCCGCGCATGACGTGGTGGGTGCCTTCGTCGGGGCCGGCGGGATTGGTCTGGGCCTCAGGCGGGTAGTGGCCTTGCCAGTCGGAACACCACTCCCAGAGGTTGCCGCTCATATCGTAGAGGCCCAGCTCGTTGGGCTTCTTCGAGGCTACGGGGTGGGTCTTGGCATCGGAGTTGGCGTCGTACCACGCCACCTCATCGACGAGGTTGCTGCCTGCGTATTTGTAGCCTTGGCTGTGGTTGCCGCCACGGGCCGCGAACTCCCATTCGGCCTCCGAGGGCATGCGGAACGCGAACTGGCCTTCCAGGATCTCGTTGAGGGCGGCGATGAAGTTCTGGCACATGTCCCATTTCACGCAGTCCACGGGCAGCATCTTATTGCCATGGATGAGGGAGGGGTTGTCGTTCATCACGGCCTGCCACAGCGCCTGTGTCACCTCGGTCTGGCAGATATAGTAGGAGGAGAGGGTGACGGTGTGTACGGGGTATTCGTTGTTGTCGGGGTCGTCGAGGCCCTGCTCGCTGGTGGCGCCCATCTCGAAGGTGCCGCCCTCCACACGAATCATCGTGAAGGAGGCGCCACGGACGGTGAAGTGGATGGCGCCATCGGCATACTGTATCTCATAGGGCTTCAGGGGCTCATCCTCGTCCTTGCACGACGCCACGGCCACCGACACGAGGACGGCCGCGAAGAGGATACAGCAACGAACAACACGGTGTTTCATAGGGCTAACGGCGATGGACGGTGGTGACGAGGTGGTATTGTGCGGTGTACAGCAGCAGGCCGAGGGCATTCATGAGCACATGGGGCACATAGAGCAGGACGGCGGGCAGCGCGCGGCAGCGGTAGAGATTCTGAAGGGTGCCTAACGTGGGGAGGAGCAGGCGCAGGAAGGCCTCGCGGCGCTGGCTGCGACGGCTGATGAACGTGAATTCCCAGTAGTAGCGGGCGGGACGGAAGCCGTGGCCGAGGCGCTGCGGACGGGTGGTCATGAAAGCCACATAGCGCAGGAAGCGCTGGCTGCGCCGGTCGGGGAGCAACGGTGCGAGGTCTATTCGACGGGCGATATCGGGATAGACGGCTTGCAGCCGGAAGAGGACGGCGGCGACGATGCGCTCCAGGTGGTACTGCTGTGCGCGCTGGAGGAGCGTGGAGAGTTCCTCCTCGCTGAAGAGTTCCAGCAGGAGGGCCAGGTCGCGGAACCATTTGTCACCGGACAGGAAATGGAAGGTGAGATGGGCGGCCAGGAACAGCCAGCGATCGACGGCGTCGAGCACAGAGACCACCTCGTCCACGGCCTGCAGGCGGGTGAGGGCGTCGTGGTTGAAGCCATTGATGGTGGCGGAGAAGAATTTCTTGGTGATGAGCGCGAGGTGCACGTCGATATGCGGCAGGCGCTCGGGGGCAGGGGAGAGCATGGAGACTTTCTGCTTCTGGGCCAGCGCTGCCGCGTCAAGTGCGAAAGCGAACTCGGGGCGGTAGCCGTCCTGTTGCAGCAGGGCCACGAACTCTGTGGCGCGCTGCGTGGGCAGGACGAGCAGGTCGATGTCCTTGAGCTCGCGGTCGAGCGTGTCGGCATAGAGGCTGCGGACGAGGTCGATGCCCTTCAGGGGCACGAGCGTAAAGCGCCCACTGGCCTTGGCGCAGAGGGCGTCGAAGGCCTTGAGGAGGAGCATCGCCTGCACCTGTTGCTGGAGGTCAGAGGCTGTGGCGTTGTAGGTAGTTTCCATGTTCTATATGGAAGGTGTTGGCGCTGTCGTCGGCGGTGATGGCAGGGTCGTGGCTGACGCAGATGACAAGGTGATGGGCGGAGAGGTCGTGCATCACACTGCGGATGAGGGCCGAGGAGGCGTAGTCGATATTGCTGGTGGGTTCGTCGAGGATGATCACGGAGGGCTGGCCTGCGAGGGCGCGGATGAGCGCCAGACGTTGTTTCTCGCCGGAGGAGAGGGCGCGGCCCTTGGCACCGATCTTCAGGGAGAGGTCGCCGTCACCGGCCATGAGGTAGTCGAGAGCAAAGTCATGGAGGTAGCGGCGGACGGTGTCCTCGCTGATGTCGCGCCCAAGGGTGATGTTGTCGAGGAGGGTGCCTTGGAAGACGAAGGGTTCCTGCTCGACGATGGCGAACTGGGAGAGAAGGGTGGCGGTGGTGTAGTCGCGGATGTCCTTGCCGTTGTATAGAACGACGCCTTCCTGTGGGCGGAGGAGACCGAGGATGAGGTTGATGGTGGTGCTCTTGCCGGTGCCGTTGGGGCCGGTGAGGACGTTGAGGCGCCCTTGTGTGAGCCGCAGGTCGGCATGGCTGAGGATGGGCGCCTGCGCATCGTAGGCGTAGGAGAGGTCGCGGAGCTCAACGGCGGTGATCTGCTCTTCCCATGCGAAGCCGGTGTCCGTGGGTTCTGGCATCTGCAGGACGAGCTGGAGGCGGGAGATGGAGCTCTCGGTGTTGGCCAGCTGCTGGTAGCCGCCGACGAGCTTGAGGATCTCGCCGCGGATGAGGAGGATCATGGCAGGGAAGGAGATGACGATGCCGAGGTCGATGCTGCCGTGGCCGTCGGCCAGGAAGACGATGAAGAGGATGACGGCGACATAGGTGAGGATCTCCACGAGGATGGACTGTGCGGTGCCGTAGAGCTTGTGGCGGCGGCTGACATCGGCAATCTGGTCGAAGGCGGAGGTCATCTTCTGCTGGTAGAAGCCCTCGGCACCATAGACCTGGAAGATGCGGTGGCCCGTGAGCCATTCGTTGAAATACTGCAGCAGGGAGCTGGTGGCGTCGAACTGTTCGCGGTGGAACTGCTTCAGGCGGCTGCGCAGCAGCAGGCTGATGCTGACGATGACGGCCATCATCACCGTGACGACGGCGAGCATGCGCGGTGAGATGACGAGGAGCAGGACAATGGCCGAGACGATGGCCACGGGCGCCTGCAGGAAGGAGCGGTAGATCATGGGGATGAGGCCGCTGGTCATGGAGGTCTCGCGCGTCATACTGAACGCCGAGCGGCTGTCCAGGTTCTTGGAGATATCTTCGATGGAGAGGGCGATGATCTTGGAGAGGTAGCGCATGCGGATGTTATACTCCACATCGATGATGGCATAGGTGGTGATGATGCTGATGCCCTTCTGCAGCAGGAGATAGACGAAGAGGAAGAGGATGATGTAGATGAAGTTCTCCTTGGTGACGAGGCTGAGAATATCGTGGCCGGCTCCGCTGACGGCGTCCTGGAAGAGGTAGATGGCGAGGGCGGGGAGGATGCCGATGAGGACCTCCAGCACCATCACCACGAAGAGGGGTAGGTGGTAGCGCTCGGCCATCTGCCAAGCGAACTTCAGGATGCCCCACTCGCGGCGGAGGCTCTCTCGGGACAGCTTGTCAATGCCGGAAGAGGGATTGGATGATTTGTTGGGTTTCATGTATGTCTTGTTTGAGGAATCCCGCCCTATGCAGTTTCACGGACGACGGCACATAGCGGTCGAGCAGGCAGTCGTTGCAGAGCGGGAGCGCGGTGTCGCGGTGGCGCCAGTGGAGGGCGCGGAAGCGGCGCGCGGCGGGGTTGTTGAAGACTTGGGTGTAGGGGGTGTCGAGCAGGGAGCCCACGACACACTCGCCGGTGTAGTCGAAGCTGCACATCGTGGCATCGCCGTTCCACAGGATGCTGAGGCCTTCGAAGGCGAAGTTGCAGCGCTGGCGCTCCTTGGCGAGGTGGCCGGTGAGGTCGCCGGTCCATGGCAGACGGGGCCATGGGAAGCGGCTGCCGAGGAGGATGCCGTTGAGCTGGGAGTAGCGCGTGAAGAGGCGCAGGCAGTGGTCGTAGAGCTCGTCGGTGCGGGTGGCGAAGGCGCTGTCGGTGACGATGGTGAGGTTGAAGAACCTGTTGTGGTGGGCGAACAGGGCGTTGACGGAGTCCAGCTTTTCGAGGGTGTCGTTGTAGCGCGCTCCCACGCGGATGGACTCGTAGTACTGCTGCCCGAGCAGGTCGGCAGAGAAGTTCATGGCGACGTGGCGCAGGGGCAGGATGGCCGCCAGCTGGTCCTCGTCGGCTGCCACGCAGTTGCTGTAGAGGTTGACGGTGATCTGCCGCTGTGTCAGCTCCTCCACAAAGGTCGGGAGGTTGGGGTTCAGGAACGGCTCGCCATGCATGTGGAGATAGGCGTGCTTGAGGGGAATGTCGAGATGGTCGAGCACGCGGTGGAAGGTCTCTACGCTCATGATCCCCGGCTTGCGCATGGCGCTGTGGGCGGCGCCGTGGGGGCAGCAGGAACAGCGCAGGTTGCAGACGCTGGCCGTCTCGATATTGATCTGGTCGGGCAGGTGCGGCTCATAGCCTGGCCGCAGGTATTTACGGTCCAGCGAGCGGCACCACCGGCGGAAGATGTCATTTACCCTGCGCATGGCACACCTCCATTTCTGCTGGCTTGTTTATACGACAGGCATGCCCCCTGACAGAGCCGGCGATGATACAGGAAGCAACTTTGGCAGCGCTCAAACAGCGGCTGCGACTGCAACGCGCGGACGGCGGGGCTGAAGACGCGGCGGAGTGCCTCCCAAGAGAGGTCGTCGGCAAACGGCACGCTGGGCTCATCCACGCCCAGGCAGGGCGAGAAGCGCAGGTCGGTAGATAGCGACAGGTTATGCATTCCGCTGTCCTCGCCGACATTGCAGTAGGTGGCGTTGTAGTCGTGGCGGAGAAGGTCGAGGGCCATTTCCTCGGGGAACAGGCACAGCGGCAGGGGCTTGGCGATGGAGACGCGGATATCGTGCTCGCGGCCCTGTTCCCAGATATAGCGGAGCTGCGGTGTCAAGGCCTGCATCGCCTCAAAGGAGACGAAGCGGTTGCTGCCCGTGTGGCTGGGAATCGTGAGGGCCACGTTGAGGGCTTCGAGACCATAGTCCTTGGCGATGCGGAACCATTCGTCGTAGGGCTGCTGCGTCTCGCCGCCATAGACATTGCCACGCAGGATGATGTCGATGCCGTGGTCGCGACACTGCTGCAGGTTGCGGAGGAACGTGGACAGCAGCGAGGGGCTGCGGAAGAGCTCGTCGGTCAAATGCACGTGGAGCTGGCCGAGGACGTGACTGTTGCTCAGCATCGCCTCGGGAAGGGGAACGCTCAGGTTGGTGGCGAAGTACATCTTCAAGCCGCGCGCTGCCACCTCACGCATGAGCCAATCCATGTGCTCATACAACAGCGGCTCGCCGCCGCACGGCAGCAACGACTGCACGTGGCAGCGCTCGGCCCACGCCAGGATGCGGAGCATGTCCGTCTGAGAGATGGAGGACCGCTGCAGCTCCTTGGAGAAACAATAGGGACAATGCAGGTTGCACTGACCCGTGACGAAGACCATCAGCTGGCGGTGCTCGATGGGTTGCGGGTAGGCGGCATCGCGCTGCAAATCGCCCCGCAGACCGGGAAAATGATACCACAGGGTGTCGATGGCGCGCTGGGCGGCGGCGCGGTCCAACATCGCGAGATCCTTGTGCATCTCACGCAGGAAGACCGCATGGGACGCTGCCAGCGACTGAAATGTCGTATAGCGCTCCGGCGACGCACTCGGTGGCAACAGGTCATCGTAGCCCTCGCGCAGCGCAGGCATCCACTGCTGGGCGGCATCGGCAAGCTGTTTGGCCAGCTCGCCGTCCTCGTGGAAGGCGGCAAAGAAGAGGTCGGCGTGCGCCGGGAAGGAGATGACGATGTCATCGATGGCCGCGTGACGGAAGATGAGGTCGGGGCCTGTCAGTAGTGCTTGTAGTTCATCCTTCGTCATGGTTGCCTAATAACAGTTGGTAGCACGGAACGGTTTCACAAATGACGGACAGGGTCCCGACGAAGCGATAGGCATCGGCATTCGTGTTGGCCTTGTTCGTTCGCTTGAGCAGGATCTCAAGCATCTCCCCACCGCGCATCGGCTGGGGGACGGAATCCACATCACCCTTGCCCCGCTGCAGTAGATAGACGGCCTTCAGCGGTGCCGTCAGCAGGCGTTGTGGCGACAGCGAGGCGGGATCCATCTGTTGCTTGTGGAGGTGGTCGCCGGCGGCGTAGTGCTTCAGCGGAAACAGCAGGGAACCGGCCATCGCGCGCTCGCCGTCGAGATATAGCAACACCAGGTCATCGCCCATGTAAGCGGCGCCTTGGCGAACGTATTTCGTGCACAAAGTGGATTTCCCGACACCGCTGTCTCCTGTCAGCAGCAGCGCTCCTTCGTCGGTGGCCACGCAGGCGGCAAAGACCAGGTAGCAGCCATACTGACTCCCGATGACATTGAGCAGCATCGATGGCAGACCGTCGGACTGGAGATGCGGCTCGCTGGAATAGACATACGTAGTGTGCTCTTCTGCGTGATGCTCGACGCGCCACTCCCCGTACTCGGGAATGAAGTAATCTGCATGGCGGTTTGCATCGCGATAGCAATGCACGTTGCAGGTTCCGGCGTACAGGGGCCTTTCCTTGTGGCGGGCAAAGATGCAGTCGAAGACGCGGGCGGGAAAAGACCTGCGGCGAGGCACCCGTCCGGCTACGCCAAGACAAGGCGCCGTCCATTGTAGCGTTGCTTTAGGTGGAAGATGATATTTCTCTGGTTTACAAACAATAATCCTATTATGCACTTCTTTGATGCCCTGTACTTCGTGATAGCGAAACACACGTTTCAAAGCCTCCAGACAGGCTGACTCCTCGTCATCGAATCCGCATATCTCGATGTAGAGATTTGCAATCTGCATCACAAATGAAGAGGAGGATTTCATGCTGTCAACGGTTTTTCAGGAGAGACGTGGTGAGCGAAGAGCGGGCGCCATAGTGAAGCACGTAGTAGGGTGTCTGCTCGCTGATGGCGTACATGGTGGCGAGCCACTGTTGCCGGTCGTACTGCATCATCATTCCATTGGAGGCTTCCATCAGCTGCTGCAGTAGTTCTGTGGCAGGGCGTGGCTCCACGGAGGACGTCGGCAGACCGCTCTGCTTCACGGCATATACGGCTTCCAGAGGGGCGGTGAGGCAGTAGTCGGTCTGTAGCTCTGCGGGGACATCGACACTACTCTTCTCGTCGGCCTTGTCCATATAGAGCTTCGCCTGCAGCAGTAGGGAACCAACCATGGGCACACCGTCCTTCGTGTACAGAAGCACCAGGTCATCGCCCATGAACGAGGCTTTCTGTCGGGCGAGGTCTGTGCTCAACGTGGATTTGCCGCTGCCGCTCCTGCCGAGAAACAACGAGGCTTTGTGGTCGATGGCTACGGCAGCGCCGTGGGCCAGGTAGCGGCCGTGGACGGTGGTGATGACGTGAATGAGCAGTGGCATCGCATTGAGCGGGTTGGACACCTCGGTACCCACGGCTTTGTTCTTCCGCTGCGGAGGCTGGTGAAGAATGTGGTAGATGATGTGCTCCGACGGGCGGTAGCAAAGCCAGGACTGATCCAGCATCAGACCATAATAATATTCCGCGCGGGCGCGCGAAAAATAACACGAGGCGAGGCCGTTCGTGTTCTGCTTGGATGGGACGCTGACGCGTCGTCGCCCAAGCCGCCGTTCTGGCTCCGCTTCGCCGTGGCGTTGAGACTGCCACAGCATCTCAGCATCCTTTGGCATGTGAAAGGATGCCTGTCTTTTCAACACTACGGTGCAGTCGCTCTCATCAGTGGAATCGATGAGGTGATATTTGAAGAAGCTCTTCAGCTCACAAATATCACACTCCCGATCACTCTCAAAACGGACTATGATATCAGCCAGCTGCACCTGCGCTGAATATCCTGCCATGATGAATCAATGGTAGTAATACAGCGTAGTGTAGTAAAGCTTCGAGCTGTAATACAGTGTGGTGTAGTAGAGCTTGGTGTACAGCGTGGTGTAGTACAGCTTACTACCTTGCACCAGGTTCATGGATGCGTGCTTGACAGTCTCCGGCTGTGCATAGCACTTTTTGTTTGCGGGTTTCATAGTTGTTATTTGTTATAGATGAGGCAGCAACGGCGTGCTGCGGGTTAGGCGATGAGTTTCATATCCTGCCATTGGGCCAGTTGGGTGTCGATATCCTGACGCACCTTGGCGGCGTCGGTGATGTCGTATTCCTCCATAATCTGTGCCACAATGTCATCGATGGTCTTGTCCTCGCTGAGGGCTACCCAGATGGTGCTGGCAACTTCGTTGTAGGTGTAGTAGTCACCATTATTGGTGTCCACGGCCACCACGCGGTCGCTCAACAGCTTCCAAGAGATATTGTCTAATACTTTCATAATAGGTATTGTTACAGATTTACATTCTTGCAATTAATCAGGTTCTTGGCCAGACAGCCGGCATTGCAGGACATGGAGTTATGCAGGTTGCAGGTGGCACATTCGATGCGGCGCCCCAGCTTACGATAGGGGGCGAAGCGTTGCTCAAACCAGATGCAGGCATCGTTGTAGCTGTCGAACTCCGTGTAGTGCTTGGAGCCTAAGGTGGCCAAGGGCAGACAGTAGATGACGTCGCCCTCGGGGGTGATGTCGAGGCGGCTCTGGCAGCCCGACTGCAACTGTGAGCCGCAGCGCCACAGGATGCCCAGCTGCTCATCCGTGAAGGCGCAGGTGGGGATTCCACATTCGTAGTCGAGATGGATGTCGTATTTGGCGGCTTCGAGTGCCAGACGCGTCACCTTGGCGGCCACGACGGTATATTCGTTGTCATCGAGCGCCACATTGGTCTGGTTGTAGGTGGGGAGCAGGAAGCCGACTTTGATGTTGTTGTTCAGGTGGTACTTCTTGGTGTATTCCAAGGCCCACATGTTATCGTCCTCATCTGGCATGATATTGAAGGTCAGGCAGGCGCGCTCCCGGAGCAGCTCAAGGGCGGCCGTGATGTTCTTTCGCTGCGCCGTATTCCAGTGGGCGGGATCGTTCACGTTGACAACCCAGTTCACAGGCAGATGGGCGATCTTGCCTGCCAGCTCTACGGCGCCCGGCGTGGCGAGGTTGGAGAAGATGAGGATGTTCATGTCTTCTTCCAACAGGCGTGCCACCATCCAATCGATGTCGGGGTTCAGCGTAGGCTCGCCGCCCATGAGGTGGAAGATGCGGTCTGAAGGCCCTTTCTTCACCCAATCGACAATGCCGTTGAAGCAGTCGCGCGTCATCAGCTGACGTGGGTTCTTGGGAAACATGATGTCTTTTCCGAAACAATAACTGCATTTGTAGTTGCAGTAATTGGTCAACATGAGATTCGGCATATCTTTTCTCCTTTATTTGATTGATTTGAAACTACGGCAACCGCCTTGGCAGAGGCCGCATGCGAGGAACTCGCAGTCTTTACATTCCGGACGCACGCCATACTCGCCGCCGATTTCCTTGGCAACCTGTTCCTGAAGGAGGCGCGTGAGGTCCTCCTCGTTGTCGGCGTCCATGGCATTGACATAGCCGAGCTGGAACAGCGGGAAACAGTTCCAGGCCTGCAGACCGGGACCGATATCGATGGCAGCACCACAGACGAACTCCATCTGTGTACCCTGACGCAGCAGGTGGCCGCGTTGCTCGTCGTTGAACATACAGGCTTGGAAGCCGCAGTCCATGTTCATGCTGATCTGCCGCGCTGCGGCCTGGTCAACGCATCGGATGAAGTACTCGCCGGCTTTCTTGTATTCATCTGGCATGATATACTTGTTGCCACCCTGATAGATGGGGAGGGCGATGCCTGTGCGGATGGAGCGGCTCAGCTGGTATTTGTCAATCATATCAAACAAGAATGTCGGGTCGGCATTCAGGTCGAAAATGGTGAACGACAGCGCGCTGACCTCATGGAACTTCTCGAAGAAGTGTTCCAGGTTTCGGAACTGGTCCTCTTTGTAGGTGGCGCGTTCCCCGACATTGACCACGAAGTTTACGTAGTCCATCGTGGCCGGCAAAGCCTCCACCTCCTTGGGCAGGGGATTGGTGGCGCTGGTGAAGATCTTACAGAGAATACGGCGCTCGTGAAGCAGTTGGATGACTTCTGCAAGATGGGGGTAGAGGAAGGGCTCACCGCCCAACAGACCGATGGCCTGGAAGTTATTGTGATAGTGATCCAGCAATCGGGTGATATCCTCCACGGTCAAGATCTCATCACGGTTCTTCCTTTGCGCCAGCACTTTGCGTGCGAAGCAGAAGGGACAGCCGCGATTGCATTGATGTGTCAAGTATAGGTTTGCCATAACAGCTAGTAAATTAGTGTTTGGGGGTGCTCTTAGCCCGTACGTAGCGGAGCTGCTTTGCGGAGACCCAGTAGCGGTATTTGTCGTTCTCGCCGACGATGTTCATCGTGTGGGTGCGATGGGCGGGTGTGAGGAACAGGTCCTTGCCGTCGCGGGTGACCCACGCATGGCCGCGCTGGCGCATCTCATCTCCGTGCATTTGATGAATGATGTTGATCTTGAAATCACCCTTCAGATGCAGGAACTTACAGATGGCATACACGCATTCGGATGCAATGCGGCATCGTCCCCAGTGTTCCTTTTGGCTTTTCATTGTCGGTTGACACGATATTTCGATACAAAACTATAACATTATTCTCATATGCTCATCTTTTCTTCTTCACTATTTTTCAAAACTTTTGAATTTTGAACCTTTAAGAAAACTTTTAAGAGAGAATAAGAAGAAAAAGTGCTTTTCTTTTGCGAAACCTTAAACTTTTTATCTACCTTTGTCGCCGTGAATTTAAAAGTTAAAGTATGTACAACAGAGATTATACACCAGAGAGAATCACGGAGCTGCGGGAGAACGAGATTTTCGTGTTCGGCAGTAATCTGGCGGGCGCGCATGGCGGCGGGGCTGCCTTGTTGGCCTATCGCAAGTTCGGCGCCGTGTGGGGCCAGGGCGTGGGGCTGCAGGGCCAGAGCTATGGCATCCCCACGATGCATGGCGGCGTGGAAACCATCAGACCTTACGTGGATGAGTTCATCGCATTCGCCAAGCAGCACCCTGAGCTGACGTTCCTGGTCACCAAGATAGGCTGCGGCATTGCAGGCTTCTCCGTTGCGGAGATTGCTCCGCTCTTTGCCCCGGCACTTGACGTAGAGAACGTCCTCCTGCCGCAGGAATTCGTGGAATTAGCATAAGGCCATAGGATGATGAAAGTCATTGTATCACAGGAGATAGAACAGGTGTGCCCCGAGTTCGTGGGGGCTTGCGTGGAAGCACAGGTGGTGAACACGCCGTACTGCCATGAGCTGTGGCAGGAGATAGAGGCGATGGGCGAGCGCTTCCGCAGGGAGCTGACGACAGAGACGCTGAAGGACATCACCAGCATCGCTGCCACGCGCCGCGTGTATAAGGCTTGCGGCAAGGACCCCTCGCGCTACCGTCCGGCCTCGGAGGCGCTGATACGGCGCGTGCTGCAAGGCAAGGAACTGTACCAGCGCGATACGTTGGTGGATTTGGTGAACCTGGCCTCCATCGCCTACGGCTACAGCATCGGCGGCTTTGATGCCGACAGGTTCGTGGGTGACACGCTCACGCTGGGCATCGGTCGCGAGGGGGAACCCTACGAGGGCATCGGTCGCGGCCTTCTGAACATCGCGGGCCTCCCCGTCTATCGCGATGCCGAGGGTGGAGTCGGGACACCCACGAGCGACAACGAACGCACAAAGATGACCCTCGCCACCACACACCTCGTGGTGCTCATCAACGGCTACGACGGCAACGAAGCCCGTGTCCGCGAGAATGCCGAATACATACAAAGCCTCCTCCGCCGCTACTGCCACAGCGATGGCGGCAGCTACAGCATATATAAATAGTAAAAAACAAACACAACGATGAAAAAGTTCTTTTTATCCCTCATAGCAATGACGGGCGTGCTGACGATGTCGGCACAGAGTATTTATGATTTCAAGGTGAAGGACGATGCCGGACAGGAAGTGTCGCTCGCCGACTACAAGGGTAAGGTGCTGCTAATTGTCAACACGGCCACCCGATGCGGATTCACGCCACAGTACAAAGATCTGGAGCCGCTCTACCAGAAGTATCACGCCCAAGGGCTTGAGATCCTCGACTTCCCCTGCAACCAGTTCGGCCAGCAGGCGCCCGGCACCATTCAGGAGATTCACGAGTTCTGCACGGCCAACTACGGCATCCACTTCCCGCAGTTCGACAAGATTGACGTGAACGGCGAGAACGCTCATCCTCTCTACACCTGGCTGAAGGAGCAGGCTGGCGGCGGCGACATCAAGTGGAACTTCACCAAGTTCCTTGTGGGTCGCGACGGTAAGGTCATCAAGCGCTATGAGTCGCGCGACCAGATTGCCACCATCGAGGCCGACATGCAAATGGAGGTGAATCCCGTGCTGAGCAATATCATGGCGCGCCGTTCTGTGCGCAAGTACATCGACAAGCCCGTGGAGCACGAGTTGCTGGAGACCGTAGCCCTCGCTGGTATCAACGCCCCGAGTGCGATGAACCGCCAGAACTGGGCCGTGCGGATTATCGAGGACCAGCAGGTGCTGGCCGACGTGAAGGATAAGTGTCGCAATGCGCCGAACCTCATCTGCGTCTGTGCGCCTGCTGACGGCCGATTTGACCTCGACGCGGGTCTCATGGGCCAGAACATGATGCTGGCGGCACAGGCGTTGGGCCTCGGCACCTGCATACAGACAGGCCCTATCCGCTTCCTCACGACCGACGAGAAAGCCAAAGCCTTCCGCGACTGTCTCGACATCCCAGAAGGTTATAAGCTGCTGTATGTCATCTCCATCGGCTACCCCGACGAAGCCCCTGCCGCGAAGCCTCGCGATGCCGCGAAGGTGAAGTATATTAAGTAATATCTCACATGAACTGGACGATTATTATCCTTGAGACCATCGTGATGACCGTTGCCTTTACGGCGATGATCCTCATTCCGTTGGTAAAGAATCCCGTGTGGTGGATTCACGACTATCCCAAGGATATCCAAGAGGAGTATTTCAAGACCCATGAGCGCGTGCTGTCAGAGTTTTTCTCGAAGACGGTGCTCATCAAGAAAGGTTGTGCCTTACTCTTTGCGTTGTTGCTGATGCTTGGCTTGATGAGGCTTGCCGGAGCCTATGACTTCTGGTCGGCGTTCGCTTTGAGCTACGGCATCTGGCTCGTCATCGACTGGTACGATTGCTTCTTCCTCGATTGGGTGCTCTTCGCCAACATGAAGTCTGTCCGGCTGCCCGGTACGGAGCACATGGACGAAGCCTACCACCAGAAGCGCTACCACTTCGTGCAGTCCCTGTGGGGCATGCTCATCGGCTTGATACCCTGCCTCCTCGGCGCCGCCCTATATGCCTTGTTGTTCTGTTAAGTACAATGAAACTAAACGAAATATGACACTACACGAAGCTATTGTGGCCCGGCATAGCGTGAGGGCTTATAAACAGCAGCCGTTGGCAGAGGAGGTTGTCAAGGTGTTAGAAGAGAAAATTGCGGTTCTGAACCGTGAGGGTAAGCTGCATATACAGCTCATCCTGAACGAGCCGAAGGCTTTCTTAGGGACGATGGCCAAATACGGGAAGTTCCGTAATGTAGGCAACTATATTGTCATGGCCGGCCAGAAGGCTGATGACCTGGACGAGCGCGTGGGCTATTACGGCGAACAGTTGGTGCTGCTGGCTCAGACGCTTGGCCTGAACACCTGCTGGGTGGGGCTCAGCTACTCGAAGGTTCCAGGGACGTATGTCCTTGATGAGGGCGAGAAGATTGCCTGCTATATCGCCTTGGGCTACGGCGAGACGCAGGGAGCTGGGCATAAGATAAAGACCGTTGAGCAGGTCAGCAATGCGAGCGATGTCACTCCCGCGTGGTTCCGCAAGGGTGTTGAAGCAGCCCTGCTTGCTCCTACGGCCGTGAACCAGCAGAAGTTCTCTTTTGAGTATGTCGGGATGAAGGATGGCCGTCATCAGGTACATGCCAAGAAAGGCTTTTCGATGATTGGTTATACCCAGATGGACTTGGGCATCGCCAAGTATCACTTCGAGATAGGTGCTGGCAAGGAAAACTTTGATTGGGTTTGAACGAACCTGTTTGCCTATAAGGAGAAAAAAATATAAAACGATGAGACAGGTAATCAACCCCAAGGAAACAAGTCGGGCATACGCTTTCGAGATGTGGATGAAAGCACCAATGCCGATGGTGACATTCTTCAAGACACTCGACGTATCAAGACTCGTAAGGGTCAGCAAGCAAACGGGAATGAAGTTTAATATGCTGATGTGCTACAGTATCGGCAAAGCAGCAAGCGGTATCAAGGAGTTTTATCTGCTGCCTGAAGGCGACAAATTGATGCAATTCGATAGCATTGCCGTGAACACCATCGTTGCAAACAAAGAGGGCGAAGTCAGTTCTTGCGATATTCCTTTCTGCGAAGATGTGTCTGCCTTCAACCATCATTACCTACAACTCACCAAGCAAGTAGCTGAGACTTGCACCAATCATGACTTGCCAGACAGTATGGTCATCGGCACATCGGCTTTGGCGCAGTACAACATTGATGGTGCAGTAGGCATGTATAGCGGCATCTTCAACAATCCTTTCCTCATTTGGGGCAAGTACAAACGACGCTTCTTCAAGACTACACTCACCGTTTCCTTTCAGTTTCACCACACGCAAATGGATGGGGCACACGCCGCCCGATTTCTTGATCAGTTGCAAAAGACGATGAATGCGATATGAATAATTCTGTTGTCACCCACTTCTTTGGTTATCTGCTGGGACTGCTGATCTTTGTGATTGGCATTCCGGCTTTGATGTGGCTCGTGACAGGACGGCCCTGGCCATACGTGCCCGATTCGGTGATACAGTGCACAGCGGGTTTAATTCTTGCCGTCTGCGGACTGGCACTCAGCATCTACAGCATTGTCCATATGCGCATCGTCGGCAAGGGGAATCCCTTCGATGCCATTTCCCACTAATTATCTGCAAAAATGGAAGTCGTTAATCTCCTGACATTCACAGAACGGCAGCAACTGAGGGAATGGTTCGAAGCGAACCATCTTTCAGCGAAATGCTGTTGGGTGGCTTGCACCAGGTCTAAGACTCCCCAACCTGACACGCTGCCTTACCTCGTTATCGTGGAAGAAGCACTATGTTTCGGGTGGATTGATTCTACGCTGAAGAAACTGCCAGATGGTCGATTGGCTCAGAGGCTGTCGCCAAGGCGTAAAGGTAGCCACTGGACTGAGCTTAACAAAGAAAGATGCAGAGACCTTGAATCCCGTGGACTGATGACAGAAGCGGGGAGAAAGGCATTGAAGGAAGCTCTTTTTACCAGATAAAGGCAGCGAGTTGAAGATTCAAGCTGCTTGGGCTAAGACATGCCGGGGCGCACCAGCACATAGTAATTGTGCATCACGAAACCATTGGAAACCATTGTCAGTGAAATCCTCCACGACATTGAACTTCTTGAAACCGTGGTAAATGCCTCCCTTTGCTGCGGTGTAGCTCTCTGTCTGCAGCTGTCTCATGCGGTCTCTCTATGATGAGATATTCACGATGGCTGCACCTTCAGCAAAATCAATACTTTGTAAAATCATACTTTTTGCGCAGTTCTTCCTGTTTCTCAGGTGGCAGCGATTTGAAATAGCCTCGCCAGCTGGGGCAGAAGTTGATTTGCCAACGCCAAAAGCGTCCGACTAACGACTTCGGATTCTTGTCATAAGCAGCACGTAGCTTGCAGTTCTCACATGGGTACTTCATAATTGATAGCTTTACATTTCTCTTATTTCAGTTGCTTGCCGTCTGAGAATGCCTTGCCTACGGTCTTGCCAAGCTGGATGTAGGTGTGATGAACGGGATCGAAAGTAATCAGTCTCATTTTCTCCACATCGGGCTTACCATCTTCGGCCAAATACTTTTCGTCACAAAGTATGTTTACGATTTCTGCCACGAGGTAGTAGCCCGTCTCGCTCTCGTCAATCTTCTGTTTTACACGACACTCCAGCGTCATCGGGAATTCGTTGAACACAGGGGCATTCACATTGGGAGCCTTCTCTATAGTCCACCCAGCCTTTTCCATCTTGTCAGGCGTGTTCCTGCCGCTGGCGATACCTACATAGTCAGAGGCTACCATCGTCTCAGCAGTTGCAAAAGCAACTGTAAATTCAGGATTTACAGCAAGGTTGTCTGTAGTAGAATGAGAGCCGAGCGAGATAATGATTTCGTGCATATCCCACTGACCACCCCAGGCTGCGTTCATGGCGTTGGGCTTGCCTTCTTTGTCATAGGTGCCGATAATCAGCACTGGTTGTGGCAATAGCCACGCGGTTGATTTGAAACTTTTCATATTAGTTCTTTGTTTAATGTGTCAATCCTCAGTGTATTTCCTCCAACTCACCTGTCTCCGAGTCAATGATGAACCCGCGAACCACAGTATCCTTCGGCACAAGCGGGTGGGTCTTGATGGTCTCAACGGTCTTTCTTACAGAGGTCGGAGTGTCCTTGAATCCCTCTAACCACTGATCTAAGTCTATTCCACACTTGCGGATGGTGTCAAGCGCTTCATCTGTCACACCACGAGCTATCATCTCATGGTGGAAGTGGTCATAGCTCATGTGACAGGCTCCGCAATGCGAGTGCGCCACCACCATAATCTCCTGCACTCCAAGTTCATAGATGGCGACAATCAGGCTACGCATAGCTGAGTCGAAAGCTGAGATAACAAGTCCTCCTGCGTTCTTGATAATCTTAGCATCACCATTCTTCAGACCGAGGGCCGCAGGCAGCAGTTCTGTTAGTCTTGTGTCCATACACGAAAGCACCGCCAGTTTTTTGTCTGGGTACTTGTCGGTCAGATACTTCTCGTAGCCCTTCTGAGCCACGAATGTCTTGTTGTATTCAAGAATTTGGTTAATCATAGGCTCGTTTCGTTGATGTAGTTCTTGGTAATCATGTCGTAGTGCAGGGCCTCCAGCTCTTCGAGTGTGAGGTTGTTCACCGCGTGCTCAATCTTGCGTATCAGCTCCTCACGGCGGTATTCGTTGGAACTCGTGAATGAATGATAGTAGCTCATAGTATTTCGTTCAGATTATCTTTCATATTTAGCGCAGGCATTTAATCGTTACCATTGATACTTAGCCGCAAAGATAGCAACATTTACCCAATGCCCCATCTCTTTGCAGGCATAATTAGGATTGTTTATGATTTTTTCGTTGAAATTCTCGCTGACCAGCTACGAATCGTTGCAATGTACCCAAATAAACACCCCGCCACTCTCACGAGCAACGGGGTGCCTTCTCTAATCCGGGTCGGGGGTGAGGCCTTTAATCGCCGTCTTCCTCGTCGTCAGCCCAGCTGGCGCTTTCCTGACCCTTCTTCTGGGCCTTCTTGGCGGCAGCCTGAGCCTTGCGGGTCGTGGTGTACTCGAAGTCGAAGTCCTCGCGCTTGAAGTCAAGGCCCTCGCCGAGCTCGTAGTTCACGTTCACCTGCTTGATGTTAGCCTCCGTGAACATCTCCATGGCCGTCTTGGGATTCCCCTCGGCATCCACGCCGGGGAGCGTACCTTCGCTGCTGATGGAGGGCGTAAAGCGACCCAGGTCGCCAAGCTCGATGGCATTGCCTTCCGTGATAGCCTCCTTCACGCAGTGGCACATGTCGGTGATGATACCCACGATGGTGCCCTCGGTGTAGATGCTGTTGTGGTTGGCCATGTGCTTGGCGAGCGCGCGGATGTCCAGGATGCCATTGAGCTGCAGGCTGGCGTACGCCTTTTCAGGCTCTTCGGGATGAGCGGGATTCTTGCGCAT
>Ga0310691_10002464_pt1 | contig 24659 bp, 20 predicted proteins | sample 176DNAGHGlowgp2_FD_203887 | JGI IMG/M metagenome (GOLD analysis project Ga0310691, IMG submission 203887) | Sheep rumen microbial communities from Palmerston North, Manawatu-Wanganui, New Zealand - 1766 DNA GHGlow gp2 (v2) (version 2) | ecosystem: Host-associated > Mammals > Digestive system >...
GTGTCGGCCACGAGGCGGAGCTCGAAGTCGCCAGAGAGCGTAGAGGGAAGGACAATCATAGTTGTCCCTGCGGGCACAAATGCGGAATATACCACCGCACCGTCTTCATCCAGCAATTCGAGGGTGAAATCATCCTCAAAGGCTGGCATAGTCAGAGTGTAATCATTCTGAGTGATGTACCAAGGGCGAGGTGGAGCAAGAGTGTTACCATTACCAAGTCCATCTTTTTTAATAATCTGCATAGGGACTTGTAAAGGGTCAGCAAAAGAAAAAACACTTCCCCCGGTCAATAAGAATGTCATCAAAATAACCTTCTTCATTACTGATAATAATACCTTTTTCATTGATTCTCCTTTTTTGTTATTACTTACTTAGCATGCCTTTTCGGTTGCAAAGATAAAAAATAAATGATTAATGAAAGTGTTTACAAGAACGAAAACACCTTTAAAAAGTTGTAAAAATGTAATTGCATGGAATTAAAGGGTTAGACGATTTGCATGATACGCTCGTCTAATTCCTTGGGGCTACCTTTAATACCGTAAACTTTTAATAGAATACCTTTACGAAGATTAGAGATATAGGCATCGTCTCTGTCAAGCAACTTACCGATAGATGAAGGTTTGAAATGGCATCGTATTAAAAGACAAGTTTCATATTCAACAGGGCGCAGTGTTTGAGGATGGTTCAAAACCTCATAGAAATTAGGAATGAGTTCGTTTATTAACTTTCGCACCTCTCTTAGCTGCCCTTGAGTAGCAGACTGGACAGGATTGGATCCCAGAAGAACTGTCAGTTCTTGGATGATAGCAGCATTACGCAAATTATCCTCCAGATCTATATGGTTCTTGAAGGACAGACTGCGCTGAAACTTGGCTATCTGCGCTTGCAAGTCTATCACTTCCATACTTTTCTTAAGGATTTGGTCTGTGACATTCTCATTCTTATCTTGCAATTCCATTAAATCTGACTGGGCTTGCTCCAATTGGTTTTGCATTTGAAGATACTGAGTATCCTTCAGTTGCTGTTCAGTTCGAAGATGTCCGTACCATAGACACGCAATTACAGCAACAAATAATATCATCACAATGATGACTCCAATGGCAATATACGCATTACGAGCTTCGTTGGCCTTTTCCTCTGACAATTGTTTTTGATGATTATAGTTATAGGAGGCCTGGAACTTCTGAATGTTCTGCATCTCTGATAAGGAGTAGGCGGAGTCATTTAGGAGATAGCCAAGATTTGCATACTTTGCAATTGAATCGGAAATATGCTTTTGCTCATATACTTTTTGCAAGCCCTTGCAACCTGCAATTTGATTATTCAGGTCTTTTCCATCCCGAAGTTCTTTCCTAAACATATACTCAGCCGAATCTAATTGGTTAATGGCTATATATAAAAGGCCTTTAGTATAATAATAAATTTCATGACCCAAAGAAATATTTTGAAACGTATCTATTAAGCCAGATTCCTTTTCATATTCATTAATGTATTGTTGAGATTTTTTTAGTTCTCCTTTGTCTAGTAATATGGTTATTTCGCCTGCCAATATCTGGCAAGCCCTATCATATCTGCCAATATCCTTAAATCTTTGAGCTGCTCTGTCACTTATTATAATAACAGAGTCTGATTTATTTAATAAATCATACGCATAGGTCATCTGAGAAAGACATTCTATAGCTATCAAAGTGTCATTTCCTTTCATGGCATAATGCTCCGCCTTACGTAAATTGTCTAACTGGCTACGTGGTTGAACCTGATCATAATATATAGTTGCAATCTGCGCATAAATGCGACTTAGAACTTTATAGTTGCAATCTGTAGACAATGTGTCTGCACAGTCGGCAGCCTCGTTATATAATTCCAAGGCACGGGGAAGTTCACCGAGGCAATAATATGTGCGGCCGAGGGTATAGCGGGAGCGCATCCGTTCGTTGGCATCACCATGACGGTCGAAATAGGTGACAAGCTCTTCTGCCAGCGAGTCGTTCAGCATTGCCTCGCCACTACGGTTCTGCTGCTCCAGCTGTTCCTGCAGTTGCAGTCGCTGTGCCTTGTCGCCGCTGCACCCCGTCAGGATTGCCAGTGCTACCACTGTCATGATGATATTCAGTACACTTTTCCTCATCTCGACTGCAAAGGTACGAAAAAAACCGCGAGAAATGCATAACTTAATGTACTTTTTACTTTATATTTCTCAATAGTCAGCGGGACAGAAGTCGGCGGGACAGATACTGCTTGGGGCAGGTTTCTCATAAAGTATGGCAGTATGGTGTAGGGGTTTTGTTTCTTTACCATCGCGAAATACTTTTGTGGTTCCTGTGCTCTTGATGTCGCCTACATTTATATTCCCATGCAGTTCTTGTATAAATGCCTTAGGATCGTATTTCTCGAGTTTCATCAGTTCTGCTGCACGCTCGTGTCGGTAGACGTCAAGCATATCTGAGCCTTTCCTCAGCATTGGCGATGCGTTTTCCTTTTTCAGGAAGATGCCATAGCCTGTGTCTTTTTCTATGCTTTTGCAGTGGAAGGCCAGTTTGCCTTCGGCCTCTGATGCATCGAGCACAACTCCTGGCAGACCACAAAATTTCCAAGGACCGTCACTGTAGGGCAAAAGGGGAGAATACCAGACAGTCCACGTCCGGCCTCTGAAAAATGTCCTGGCTTTCTTGCAGGGATAGTCGCAAATGATAGTGTCGCCATCTAATAATTCCCACTCGAAAAGTCCCTCTATCTTGTCACGGGTTGAAATAGCATCATGGGTGAAGTAAAGATAACCCGCTTTCGGCAAATTCTTTACCACCTGATAATGAAGCCAGACGTAGCCTTTGAATGGATGGTTGAGACTTGTAGGGCTGCCATAGACCAGCCCGTTGTCGAGAACCCATTCGATGATAACGCTTCTGAACTGCGAGGTTTTTTCTCCGATGTCAAGACGCATCAAGTCCTTGTCTTTTTTCGCAATTTCCTCCACCTGCTGCATCACGGTTTCGTAAGTTACAGAGAGTATAGCATGGTCACTGGCCTGTTGCTCGGATGTCTTTGGATGGTTATTTGTCGAGCCGGAACAGGAAGCCCCCGCCATCCATAGCAAATATGCAAGGATGACGAGGGGGAACACTGCCTGTATTCTTATCATAAACGAGAGAGAGTTATTATTTCTTCGTATATATGCGGATCTGAGCGTTCTGTCCTGGCTTCTTCTTGAGCACATCCATGTGGTCGATAGTCTTGGGATCGATGGTTTTAAGAATAGTTGCATCAACGGACACGTCTTCTACATAATATGAAAAAGACGACGCTTTGTTATCTTCACCCATTACATGGACTTCTGACAGAACATTTTCCTTTTCTGGTAAACTTCCGTCATCCTTGACTTCAGTTCCCGAGATGCGGAAGGTGATAGGTACCATATATTTCACTCTGACAGGTTTTCCGTTCTGCATGCCGGGTTTCCACTTTGGCATTTCGTTGATGATACGCAATGCTTCGGCATCAAGGCTCTTGTCCACAGACTTGTCTATCCTTGCCCCTGTTATACTACCGTCTTTCTCAACGATGAAAGCTCCGATAACACGACCTTGAACACCAGCCATTTCTGCCTCCTTCGGATAGCGGATGCTCATAGAAAGATACTGCAGCAGTTTGTCTTTGCCACCAGGATATTGTGGCATCTGTTCCACAACATCATATACCTTGTTTTCCTCATAGGTGTTCTCCTTTACAAGATCAAAGCAGAAATGATAGCCAATCTCATTGTAGTTACGTACGGGTAGAGTTTGTGTCTCATATCCGGCATAGGCAGCTTCAACATTGTCTCCTCTTTGTACGGTAATCTTGAAACGACCATCCTTATCAGACACGGTCCCTTTCGTTGAACCTACAATCCTGATGACAGCTCCGACAATAGGCTCACCAGTATTCTTGTCACCAACCCTACCATCTATCTGGAAAGGCTTTTCGCCCTTAGCCAGATTGGTTCCTTCAGACTTGGTGACCTTGATAGCATCTTTGGCGTTGGTCTTGATAATTGTGTTGGCTTTACCTTTCTTTATGGGTTGCTGTGGCTCGTTGTAGACGTAGTCTGTGAGAGTCTCGGCATTGAGGGCAATGGTTATTCCGACGATGGGCAGCAGATAGACTAGGCGGAGCCATTGCCAGCGGTTTGACTTATGTTTTAACATCATAATAATTCTCTTTTTGATGGTACTGTTGTTGATGCCGTTGGCGAGGGTACAGGCCTTTGTTCCCATCGCCTTCCGCATCAGTAGTTGAATGTATTGGCCCACGTCTGAGCCTGACGAGAGGACGGATGCATCGGCTTCATACTCATGGACGGTTCGCAAGTCGCGACGTAGGAGCCATACCACCGGGTTGAACCATTGCAGGGCCGTAAGCACTTCAACGAAGACGATATCCCAACTGTGATGCAGTCGGATGTGTCCCCGTTCGTGGGCAAGTATCGAAGGGTTGCGCTCCTCGTAGTCAATCCGGCTTAACACGATGGTGTGCATCCATGAGAAAGGTGCGACAGGCAGGTCGACAACTGCCAGTGTCACGCCATCCTCCAACGAATGTTGCTCACTATCCTTAATCATTCGGCGTAGATGCCGATAACTGTTTGCGATAAATAGCACTCGGCTGATAAGGCCGATGATGAAAATGGCAAAGACGATTGCCTCTACAGATGGGGTAGCAGACTCATTCGCGGATATTGTTCCCAAATCTGTAATTACCTGTTCGGGCTGATTTTCCACCTGTATTGGCATTATAGCTGACGCTTCTACCTGTGGACTTTCGATCTCTACTGTTTTATGTAGCGTGATGACGCATAAAGGTAAAACAAGCGAGAGCAGAATGGACGACAGCAGCACGATGCGGTTCAGCCGATGCATCGTTTCACGCTCCATCAGCAGCCGATAGCAGAAATAAAAAGCGGCTATCAATACAGCTACCTTTAAATCGTAGATTAGAAACTCTGCCATTACTTGCGGTTCTTAAGAATCTCCATAATCTCACTGACTTCTTCATCGCTTAGCTGTTCGTCTTTGGCAAAGAAAGAAACGAGCGAAGCAAACGAGCCTCCAAAGAATGTATTCTGCACCTCTTTCATATAGGCGCGTGTGTATTCCTCTTTACTGATGTTTGTACTGAAGAGCTGAGCCTTGCCATGTTTTTCTGAGCTAACAAACCCTTTATCCTTTAATATTTTGAGGAATGTCAGCAGAGTGGTCAGAGCCGGTTTGGGCTCTGGGAATTTCTCCATAATCTCAGATGAATAGCCCTTGCTCTCTGGTAACGACCAGAGGATGTTCATTATTTGCGTCTCAGCCTTTGTTAATGTCTTTTTCTCTTTCATATTCTAAGTTTTTAGAGTTTCTGGCGGCAAATATACTCTAACTTTTTAGAACACGCAAATATTCTACTCTAAATCATTAGAATATTAACAAGAATTAAGAGAAAAAGAAAAAACAGGATTTGCCGTGATTGGTTACTTCAGTTAGAATCAAGTCGGTCTTGAAGAGTACATGGGAGGGAGAGGCAAAGTTTTTCGCTTTATAGCCGTCCCTTTACGAAAAGGGACTCATAATCTTTGAAAAAGGGCTCAAAAAGGAGCGGATTTAGAGAAAAGTGATAAATAATCTCGATTTTTGTTGCGCATTTAAGAAACATTTTGTATTTTTGCAAACGAAATAATAAAGAAATGGAACAAACGGTATTTGAACTTGATTTGTTGGAAGAAGCACGAGACTTCCTGGCTGGTTGTAGCCACTCACGGCATTGTGAAGAAGACGCAAAAGACGCCGAAGAGTGAAATCACTAAGGCCGAAGGAATTAGAAAACTGTATTTTGAAAATAAAAACAAGAAGATATGAAAAAGGTAGGAGATATGAAGTTGTATAGTTTCGAGGAATTGCTGGAAGAGGATTACGGCAAGGTCGGAACACCAGAGCGCGACGCATTTGAGCGTAGCGTGGATGAGGCAGTCCAGGCCTATCGCGTGGGAGAGGCCATCAAGCAGGCACGAGAATCCCAGAATCTTACCCAAGCAGAACTGGGTGAGAAAATGGGAGTGCAGAGGGCACAGGTCTGCCGTTTAGAGAGCGGCAAGAGCATCACACTTGCTTCTATGATGCGTGCATTCCGTGCGCTGGGTGTGCAGGTGGCACTGGAAATGAAAGGCATCGGAAAGGTTGCGCTATAACTAGGAACTGAGCCATAGCACAAATAATCTTAGCAACATCAAAAGGGGAATTCGCAGAAAGGATGACAACCTTTATGGTCTTTCTAGGTCGTTTCGAGCCCCGACCAAACGAGCCTTCAGATTCGATATTGTCGTAATAACCAGTCTATTGCCGAAATAATTCATCAAAATTCACCAAGACCACAAAGTCGATTTCCTTTGCCCTTGGTGCGGGCTTGTGGTAATATACATCATAGAAATCGTAGGCACAACGTCTCAGCAGTATTGAGCCAGTCTAGTCCCAACAGGCCCAATACCGCACCCACCGCGAGTGCGGTATTTTGCGAAAAAGAGTCGAAACAATGGTCACTCATTCAGAAAAAAGCACTATCTTTGCACCCAAATAGACAGATATGGTAACAGAACAAGATATATTCCAGAGGTCGGAACTCCTGTTGGGCTCTGAGGCGATGGAACGGATTGCCCAGAAACGGGTGATTATCTTCGGCGTGGGCGGCGTAGGGTCATGGTGCGCAGAGAGTCTGATTCGAAGCGGTATCAGGCAATTGACAATTGTTGACTCTGACCGTGTGTACATCACCAACATCAATCGCCAGTTGATGGCAACAACGAAGACTGTAGGAGAGGTAAAGGTAGAAGCCCTGAAAGAGCGCCTACTCAGCATTAACCCTTCAGCAGAAATCACAGCCTTGCAAAAGATTTTCTCGCAGGAGACGGCCGAGGATTTTAACCTCGACAGCTATGATTACATCATTGATGCCATCGACTCGCTGAAAGACAAGGCACAGCTCATCCTCCTGGCCTGTCAGACGAAGGCGAAATTCTTCTCATCGATGGGAGCTGCCTTGAAACTCGACCCCACAAGGATAAAGGTGACGGAGTTCTGGAAGGTAGAAGGCGACCCTCTGGCACGCGCCATCCGCAAGAAATTCAAACATTACGGCCAATTCCCAGAGAAGAAGTTCCAGGTGGTATATAGCGATGAACTGCTTGAGAATCGCGGCAGCTCATCCGATGAAGATGAGACACCCTCTCCTTTCAACAAACCACAGACAAACGGCACCCTTGCCCACATCACAGCCATCTTCGGCTTTATGTTGGCAGGATTAGTGATTCATGACGCTGCAAAGTAAAGGTCTGGCCGTTGAAGCGCAGGATGCCACTTGGTATTTTAAAGAGATTCCATTTTGAAGCATTGGCTGACAAGCTAACCAACAAAAAATCCCCGACTTGCAGTAGAGTCGGGGATTTTATTATTGAATAATGGTTATCTCCTGCCAGGAGCGACGGGGGCACCTGGACGTCTGGGAGCACCAGGTCCGCCAGGACCGCCGAAGGGGAAACCTTGTGGTTGGGGAGCAATCTCAGGGTCGCCGAAGAAAGAGGCCTCTTCGTCCTTATCGTTGAGTTTGAACACCATGAACTTCGTGTTCTTATCGGTGCAGGGAGCCCATACCCCGCCCTGAGGACCGTTAGGATCGCTATATTTCACAAAATTGGTCCAAGCGGTAAGCATCTTCTCGGAGAGATCCCAGTCGCCCTTGGTCCATGGACGCCAACAATGCTTCAGGCTCTTGAATACGAACCAGAGATCAGAAGAATGGAATGCACCTTTCAGACGCTGTGTCACCTCAGGATGAGAACCGTCATCGGGCAACGGACGAGCAAACTCGTAAGCCCAGGCCTTGCCGCCCTTCTGCTCACGAACCTTACAGAACTCGGCGATATTGGGAGACATATTACCCATATCGTTCAGCGTGAAGCCAATCATATAAGGAACGTCAGCCAGGGTACCGCCACGAGTGGCATCGTCGAAACTCTTCTCGCTGACATAACCGTCGATCATCGGCATGAAGGGCAGACCACGGCGCATGAAAGCCATAGGACCGCCAGCCTGTTGTCCGTCGTCATTGACCTGATAGTAAAGCGTATTGAGGGCGAATACGGTCTCGGTAGAGGCAGCACGCATCTTCTGAAGATCAGTCAGACCTGCCCAGTCGAAGACCTTCTTGGCATTAGCCTCGGCATCGGCAAACGAGCCGCCACCATAACGGGCACCCATCATGTTACCATTGGCATCGGGGATAGCAAGACCCTGGGCACTCATGATGACAGCCTTGTGGAACAGGCCACGGGCCAGCGGACTCTCACAGAGGGTACGCACACTGCCACCACCGGCACTCTGTCCGAAGATGGTCACGTTGTTGGGATCGCCACCAAACTGGGCGATATTCTTCTTAATCCACTTCAAGGCCTCAATCTGGTCGAGAATGCCATAGTTGCCAGATACATGATGTGGGCTTTCCTCCGTCAGAGCCGGATGTACGAGGAATCCGAACACACCGAGACGGTAGTTAATGGAGACAAGCACCACATCCTTGGCACCCCACTCCTGACCGTCGAACTCAGGCTCAGAGCCCCAGCCCTCGCGATAGCCGCCACCATGAATCCACAGGGCCACGGGCAGTTTCTTGCCAACTTGTCCTGGAGCCTTCGTCCATACGTTCAGATACAGACAGTCCTCGCTATAAGGAGCCTCCTTGCCGTAACCCCACTCCGTGAAGTAGCCGCCAGGATACTGGATGGCCTGATAACTGGGATGGCCGAAGGTGTCGCAGATCTTCACACCCTTCCAGGGTACGATAGGCTGTGGTTCCTTCCAACGATTCTCCTTGATAGGAGGTGCAGCGTAGGGGATGCCACGATAGACAAACACATCAGGATGATCATCGGCTAACACACCTTGAACCTGACCACCTTCGATTGTTAACACGGGGTTTTCTGCTGCATGAGCAGACGCTGCTACGAAGAGCAGAAGCGGTAATAATACTTTTTTCATAAGTTATTAATATCAATTGTACAGTTGATTAGGTGTTTATTTGACTCCAAAACGCTTAAAAGGTTTAATTTCACCCTCAACTTTTGAAAAATACCACACTAATGGTATTGTCCGTCTCAGCAGATGTTCGTACCTTTGCACCCAGAAAGCCGCAGTTAAGCGGATACGAATGAAGTTCACATTATTAATAATATAAAAGGATAAGATTATGACAAAGATTGCAAAACAGCTGACTGAACTCGTCGGCAACACCCCACTTCTGGAGCTCAACAAGTATTCACAGGCAAAGGGTCTGGAGACCCCAGTGATTGCCAAAGTAGAGTTTTTCAACCCCGGCGGTAGCGTGAAAGACCGTATCGCACTGGCGATGATCGAAGATGCAGAAGCCAAGGGCATCCTGAAGCCGGGAGCCACCATCATCGAGCCAACCTCTGGTAATACGGGCGTAGGATTGGCACTGGTCAGCGCCGTCAAGGGCTACCATCTTATCCTTACCATGCCCGAGACCATGAGTATCGAGCGTCGCAACCTCGTGAAGGCCTACGGTGCCGAGGTACGACTGACCTCTGGAAAAGACGGCATGCCAGGTGCCATCCGCGCCGCCGAGGAACTACGCAACTCGATTCCTGGTGCGGTGATTCTGCAGCAGTTTGAGAACGGTGCCAACCCAGCCAAGCACTATGCCACCACGGGACCAGAGATCTGGCGCGACACTGACGGTCAGGTTGACATCTTCGTAGGTGGTGTAGGCACTGGCGGTACCATCAGCGGCACAGGAAAGTACCTGAAAGAGCAGAACCCCAACGTGAAGATCATCGCCGTAGAGCCAAAGTCTTCGCCTGTGCTGAACGGCGGTCAGAGCGGTCCTCACAAGATTCAGGGTATTGGTGCCGGCTTCGTGCCCAAGACCTACGATGCTGACGTCATCGACGAAGTGTTCGACGTAGAGAACGACGATGCCATCCGCACGGGCCGTGAGATAGCCCAGTCAGAAGGTCTGTTGGTGGGTATTTCTGCTGGTGCAGCCCTCTACGCCGCTATTCAGGTGGCCAAGCGCCCGGAGAACAAAGGCAAGAAGATTGTCGCCCTTCTGCCGGATACTGGCGAGCGCTATCTCTCGACTGTCCTCTATGCTTTCGAGGATTATCCTCTTTAATCGAAAGACAATAAAAAATCGGGATGCCGAACAGCATCCCGATTTTTTGATTCTTATCTATTACTTCACGTATTCAGAGAAGTCCGTCAGTTTCATGTCACCCTTACGGGCCAGCGTATCATGCATGGCGAAGGCAGCGGGCAGGTTGTGACGGGTCTGTCCCATCTTGGCAATCTTCAGGTAGTCCCAGAGCAACTGCTTGTAGTCGGGATGGGCACAGTTCTCAATGATAGTCTCAGCACGCTGGATGGGACCCTTGCCACGAAGGTCGGCGATACCCTGCTCCGTCACAATGATGTTCACATCGTGCTCTGAGCTGTCCTGGTGAGAGACGAAGGGCACGATCGACGAGATCACACCACCCTTAGCCACTGAAGGACAAGTAAATATAGAAAGGTACGCGTTGCGAATGAAGTCACCCGAGCCTCCGATACCGTTCATCATCTTCGTACCGCTAATATGCGTAGAGTTCACGTTACCGTAGAGGTCGGCCTCGATAGCGGTATTAATAGCAATCACACCTAAACGACGAATAATCTCAGGCGAGTTGGAAATCTCACTCTGGCGCAGCGTCAGGTGATCCTTGAAATAGTCCATATGGTCGTAGACCTGCATCAGGCACTCGTTGCTGACGGTCAACGAACAAGCCGAGGCATCCTTCACACGGCCGTTGAGCATCATACCCACCACGCTGTCCTGCAGCACCTCGGTATAGATATTGAAATCGGGGACATGCTTGTCCTCACCAAGGGCTCCGAGGATGGCGTTAGCCGTTGAACCCACACCGCTCTGCAGGGGCAGGAACTCCTTGGGGATACGGCCCTTGTGCATCTCCTCCACGAGGAACTCTGCAGTAAGGAAACCAATCTTATCTGTCACGGGGTCGCTATCCTTAAAGGCACGGGCCTCATCGGGGATATTACACTCCACGACACCCACCACCTTCTCCTTGGGGATGCTCACATAGGGCTGTCCTATACGGTCACCCACATGCTCGATGGGAATCGCCTTGCGATAAGGGGGATCCAACGGTTCATACACGTCGTGGATGAACTTAGCGTTGGGGTTATGGAAGCTGTTGAGTTCCAGGATAACGTGCTTGGCCAGACGGGCTGCCGTCGGAGAGATACCACCAGCAGCTGTCAGATAGACATGATAGTCGTTACCAGCCTCCTCGATGTCGCATACCTCGAGGATAGCCCAGTCTACAGGACCATAAAAACCATAACGCAACTCCTGTGCCATGTGACTCAGGTGCAGGTCGTTGTAGGGGATCTCACCCATGTTCACATGCTTACGGAAGTCGGGGTTCGTGGTGTAGGGAGCACGATAGAGAATGGCCTGGGCATTAGCCAGGTCACCGTCTGTCGACTGTCCCGTCGATGCACCTGTAAAGATTGCCACCTTGAACTCACGGCCAGCCTCATGCTCAGCCACGGCAATCTTTGCCAGTTCCTTTGTTGTTGCCTTAGCCACACCAGCTGGTGTGAAACCACTCATGGCGATATGGTCACCATTCTTAATCAGCGCCGCAGCCTCTGCGGCAGTCATACGTGTATAAGCCATATTATTCTCAATTTGCAAATTTGCCTGCAAAATTACGAATAATTCCCGAAACGTGCAAGCATTTCGGGAATTATTTCAATTTTGGAGACGTAAGCCTATTCTACTTCCTCCATGGACTTATCTGACCCTTAAAGACTACAATCTGTCCGTCACCTTCTCCCTCGTTATAAGACAAATCAATCCAGAAGTCATACCCTGATTTAAACACAATATCCTCTTCGAAATAGACAGGATAGTCCTGGCCGTCCAAAGTCACAACTAAGAAGGAAGTCTCCTTTGGTATGGTCTGAGGCGGAATTATCCCATAGAAACAATCCTCATAGAAATACATGGTCACATTACCTTTTTGTCCAGATGCCACGTATTCATCGGCCTTGATGTCGACTGTTGCTTGAAGGTGCATGTCTTTGAGCACAATGCGGCTCACACGTCCAGGGAGAGTCGAAGCATTATCACCAACGAAGTCGACACAAACACGGCTCATGCGATGGTTAAACTGCAGATCTGGCGTAAACGAGGTTGTTGAAGCGACAGTGGCTGTCATCAGGTCGCTGGCAAAATACTGATTCCACTTTGTCTGATTCGTCTGTACGGCAAAATCCATCTGCATTTTTGCCGTGAGCGAATATGGACTGACGGCATAATAGGCCAGTTTATCAGACTCCTTTTTTGTGATGCCTAACGTGGCGCTAAATATGCCCTTATTACATACATAGCGGTTGTTTTCACCCACCACATTGCCCACAACTGGAAAAACGCTGATTTCATCTCTGTCTTCGAATGAGGAGCCAGATGCTCTGGTTCGGAAATCACTGATGGATGCCGTAAAGGATACAGCCGAGGTCTTATCTGTTGGAGTAGGGGTTGGCACATAGGGCGACGGGCCTGGATCTGGCTCGTCATCACCACCGCCGCCACAGGCAAGCAGTGCCGATACCACTACACCTATTATTAATAGATAACTATACTTTTTCATAGAACACAAAAATCAATGTTTGTTTCCTTTAGAACAGTTGCTCCAAGGATTCTGAAGATCACCAGCCTCAACTTTATCTTTTCGGCTTCTACTCGATGGCCAAGTTGCATTCACGCTAAGACCATCTTGGTCCCTGAATACGCGGAAAACATTTTCATCCATAAGCACATCATAAATATCATTGAACTTTTCCACCATCACGAACGAATAGTACAAATCCTGGATCCCTTCAGGAGTTTTTGTACCAGAAATGAGCAGGGCAGTCCTATAGGTAATTGTATTTTGGTGATCGCTATCATATTGTTCGCCATTTGTATTAAAAAAGGCAGAGAAATTATTGCCAGATCCACTGATAAATGCTCCTTCACCCACTTTACTACTATTACCATTTGCACCAAGTTCAGCATAGTCAAGTGTATTGTTCTGCATGTTTTGGTTGTGGAAGAGGATATAGTTGGAAACGACAATAAATCCTGGATAAAACTTTGTCCAAGTTGATGCGTCATAGTCCTCACAAAACACAGTTTCCTCAGGATCTAAGAAATAACATCCTTCCACATTCGGGGGATTGACTCCTGTATAGATAGGCATATATTGTTCAAGTCTGGCCTGAATTTCTGGTGGTACCACATTGTCCAAACGCTCATCCTCAGTTCCCCATGGGTTGATGTCACCACGGAAAATAACTATCTCAGCATCCGTTATTTCAATTCCATACTCTTTCTTCTTTCCCGACTGGAATGAAGCATCATTCTCAACATAGAATGTATGATCTTCGCCGTCGACTGTTACCACAAGCAGATTAGTCTTAGCAGCAATGGTCTGTGGAGCAATGATAGCCTCATAGGTATTTGTGGCTGTCGGACACATGATGACCTCGCCCAACTCTCCAATACCCGTAAAGGTATTGTCATTCAGGTTTACCGATGCCTGAGTCTGTACGTTAGTCAGTTTCATCTGTATCCTTTTGCTGGCGATATTAGCCCCCCTGACAGTAACGGAAATAGCACTCAGACGATGAGAGAATGTCAAGTCCACCTCCTTGCTTGTTGTAGCAGAGGCGTATGCCGTACATAGATCGCTTTTTGTATAGGCGCTGTATTTACTTTGGTCTTTATTGACACTGAATGTCATCCGATTACTTGTAGAAGCCGAATAAGGATAAACCGCATAATAAGCCAATCCCGTCGTGTTATTATCTGAAATGGATATTCCTGCACCTGCAGCTGTAAAGATGCTACCGTCATAGGTATAACGTTCATTGTCAGCATAGTTACCGCTGGCTTTCAGCGCTGTACCAGTATTGGGATCAACAGCAAATACACTAATCTCGTCACCTCTCTCAAAGGCGGTTTCTGTAGCACGAGTACCACCCTGACCAAAACTTGGCAAGAAATTCACAGACTCTTCATTGGTTAGTTTCTCCTGTCCAGTCAGGATTTCATTGTTCTCTTGAGTACATGACCAAGCAAGCACTCCAAACATAAAAAATAGAATAGCTTTTTTCATTTTCTCCGCTTAACCGTGATGCGTAGGGCTTAAGTTAATAGTAATTAATACGGTGCAAAGATAGACAAAATTTCCGAAACCACCAAGGTTTTTCAGAAAAAGTTTCAAAAACTTTATAATTGTTCCATCAGCACATCCCAGACGGCGATGATGTGGCAGACGGAGCCGGCGAGGACGAAGAAGTGGAACACGGAGTGCATGTACTTCGTTTTATTAAAGGAATAAAACACGGCACCCGTGATGTAACTGACACCTTCGGCAATCAGCCAGATGACGGCAGCCGATGACACCGAGTCCATCAACGGCTTAAAGGCCACAAGGATACTCAATCCCATGCCCACGAAACAGAAGGTCTCTACGTTCGAGTGCTCCTTTAGACGGATGAAACTGATGATGGTACCTACAATGGCACAAGTCCACACAAACACGAACAGCGCCCATCCCCAGTAACCCTGCGTACGCAGTGCCGTCAGCGTCAATGGCGAATACGAGCCCGCAATATGCCAGTAGATCGCTGCATGATCCCACTTACGAAGCCGTTCCTTCCACTTTGAATGGTGCCGGATGGAGTGATAGAGCGTCGAGGCAACATACGAGCCTAACATGCCAAACAGGTAGAGAATTATGCCCCACCGTGCCCAGTTGTTGTCGCTCTGGAAACACCAGACTAGGAAGATGACGCCAAACACCACCCCCATCAGAATGCCCCCACCGTGCGACGCTGCATTCCATATCTCCTCACGTTTCGTATAACGGATCATGGCTGATTTGATTTTGCCTGCAAAGGTAGGCAAAAACATTGAATATTGAACATGGATTATTGAACTTTTTTATCGGCGGTAGCAAATTATTCACTTTTCACTTTTTACTATTCACTTTTTTTGCCTACCTTTGCAGGCAAAAAATAAATGATGAAGGACGTGGCATTAGTATTGTCGAGTGGCGGAGCCCGGGGGCTGGCACATATCGGCGCCATTGAGGAACTCGAGGCGCAGGGCTATCGTATTACTTCGATTGCAGGTTGTTCGATGGGTGCCCTCATCGGCGGTGTCTATGCTACTGGCAAGCTCCCAGAGTTCCGGGAGTGGATGAAGACCATCGACAAGAAGAAAATGCTGGAACTGACCGATTTCTCGCTCAGCCTCAACCATATCGTGAAGGGAACGCGCATCATCAAGGCTATCATGGAGTTTGTGCCTGACGTGCTGATCGAAGACCTGCCGATACCCTATTGTGCTGTGGCCACCGACTGGATATCCGGCCATGAGGTGGTGATCGACAAAGGAAGTCTGTTTGAAGCCATCCGCGCCAGCATCTCCCTGCCGTCATTCTATGAGCCCGTCCGTCGCGACGGGATGATTCTGATAGATGGTGGCGTGGTCAACCCCATCCCCATGAATCGCGTCAAACGTCATGAGGGCGACCTGCTTGTCGGCGTCGATGTCAGCGGCCACGACTACAAGGCACAGTGGGAAAAGCAACAAAGACAGACGGAGATACAGAAACACGACAAGTCGCTCAAGGCGAAGCTACTCGACATGATTACCCCCGACAACATCGAGTTCAACTACTACACGTTGCTTTCACGGACGAGTTCCATCATGATTCGCCAGAACTCCATCCTCATGGTCCAGCTCACGAAGCCCGACATCCTCATCGATATCCAGATGAGCCGCTACGGCAGTTTCGACTACGACAAGTCCGAACGCCTCATCGCCATCGGCCATAACAAAACCCAAAAAGCCCTCGCTGTGCTGGAGGCCCAATTATGACACGAATATTCATACAAACGCATACATGCAAAAAATGTATTTCTATGCATGATTTGAGCCGATGGAGAAACCCTTAACCTTTCTGGGACTTTCCCCTATCCTTTCTCCGAGTTTCCCCTAACCTTTCTCGGAGTTTCCTTAGCCTTTCATTTTCGCACCCCAAAAGCCGTATATTTATGCAGAAACGAATAATTGCAAATACTTTTATATCAATTCCGGCCAATATTAAAATAGAAACATGTACCTTTGCAGGCGGAAACGGAGGTTCGGAGAATACCGAACTTTTCTTTAAGCCAATATACTATTGGCCTTATCCTTATAAATAAGGCCAAATAAAATTAATTAAAAAATTGGCGATGCCCCTGTTTAAGAGGGGCACGCCGAAATTAAAAAGATTAAAATACATGAGACATAAGAACGACATCGCAATGGCCGCTTCGAGCGCCCGCAGCTACAACCGCCACTGGCGGGCCAAGAAACTGTCATGGAACGCCATCGGCAAGATCAAGTACCTCTTCGACGGAGCCGTCGAGTATATGGACGAGGTGACGCTGGCCTATACCAGCGAGCACTTCAACAAGTTGCGTACGGTTCTCGGCTTCAAGCAGGATTCGGAATTAACCGAACTGATTGAACAGTCAGAAGCCTTCCGTATCGTCCGCGACAAAGACACCCACCAGATTGTAGCCTTCATGTCGCCACTGGTAAGAGACCGTTTCGTACCCACGTCCAATCAGGAGATCGAAGAGCCGGCCATTCCCTACGACATCTTCTTCTGTAAGGCAAACGCTCTGGCCAACGACAACGATCGAGATAAAATCTCAGAGAACCAGCGGCAACACCGAAACGGCATCGACATGCACGTGCTGTTGGCAGGCAATGTACCCAAGTTCCACATCACTCCCAACGAGGAGGCGGTTAGACGAATCGAAGATGGGCTGTGGAAGATCTTCAATGACGAGGGATTGTGCAAGTTGTACTATGGTGAGTTTCTGTATCATTACACTCATAAATACAAGGCAAGTACTGAAGAGTCTAAGCATGTGTTATATCTCTACATCAAGCAGCACCTCATCAAGCACATGTCCTGTCGTGTGGGCATTGAAAACTGGCCCCAAGAGGCCATCCTCACCTGGCTCAACTACATCTTCGCCGCCAAACAGCTCCCACTCGTCATCACCCAGGCCCACGACCTATTCATGAAAGAGCTCTTTGGCTCCAGTCCGCAATCGTCAAAAAAGAAAGTCTTTAAATAGCCATATGCTACGCCATCAGGCGCTGAAGCCTGACACCACTTTGTGGTGAGGCTTCAGCGGGGCGGCTTGGGGTTTGAGACGCTCGTAGGCTTTCTTGACATCGGAGACTTCGATGCGCTGGAAGTCGGAGCATCCGGTTTCATATACGCGGTCTGCCATAGCAGGGATAATGCCGTTATGGACAATTTGTTCTATCCAGCGTGCATTACCAAACTCAGGGAGTTTCATCTTCAGAGTCTGCTCGATGTCCTTCCGCAGTTCTGCCTCGGCCTCGTCGGACAGGATGTAATCCTCGCGTTCGAAGAGACGACTGGCGATGTTCATCAGCTGAGCACCGTCGTAGTCATCGAAGTAGTACTTGAAGGGGAAGCGGCTCCTGAGTCCAGGGTTGGAGCTCAGCATAGCCTCCATCTCCTTGGTGTAGCCTGCGAGGACTACGAGCATATCGGGATTGGGCCTTGTGAGGACGGTCAGCAGCGACTCGATGACACGATGGCCGAAGTCCTTCTTGTCGGTGTCACCCGTACAGAGACTGTAAGCCTCATCGATGAAGAGCACGTTGCCACGAGCCTCCTCGAACACCACCTTCATATTGTCCTCTGTCTGCCCCAGGTACTGACCTACCAGACGCGTTCGGTCTACAGCGATCAGGTCACCCTTGGAGAGGAGTCCGATGGCGTGATACATCTTACCAAGCTGGCGGGCGACGGTGGTTTTGCCAGTACCAGGATTGCCCATGAAGACGGTGTGGTAAACGATACCCGTTTCACTCTTGAGTCCCCGTTGGCGACGGTCCTGACAGAAGCGGGCCTGGTTGGCCATCGTCTTGACGCCCTCCTTCACGCTCTTGAGTCCCACCATCGCATGGAGTTCGCGGACGCTCTCATCAAAAAGGGAGCCTCGACTCGTGAGCTTATCGAAAGGGATGTCATCGGCAGAGAGCTTTGCAAGCTCATTCTGGTTAGCCTGAAGGATGGCGTGTTCCACAAAACGTGGCCTCACCTCCTCAGCCATGAAACGACGGACATCTGCCACCGTCCAGTTGGTGATCGCACCCTGTTCACAGCCCTGAAGAACGGTTCTCGCCAGACGGTCTTTGAGAGAGGCATCGGGTTCAAGATGCTCATTGGCAAGTTCCCGATAGAAGACCTGCACGAGGTCGAAAGGGGAGTAACGCTCCTGTTCGACATAACTGCCAGCCTCGTAATAGCCTCGCAGGGAGGGATACAGTTCCAACAGTTCGTTGATCTCCGAGCGGGTGCCGCAGAGCCAAAGAAGGTTTTCTTCGTTCAAGCTGCGGACAGCTTCCATGACGCGGCGCATCACCACTTTGCCGCCAGCAGACATCAGATATCCAAGACGGGTGAGACAATACACCTGCTTGCAGGAGTTGCTGAACTTCTCCGTGAGTTGTTCATAGGGATACTGACTCGTAGGCTCATAGAGCGTAGAGCAGTCGACGAAGTTGAAGATCGCATCGCTGACAATCATCGACTGAAAGCTCTTCAGCAGCTCAGAAGTCACATCGCCGTTTTGTGTACAGATCAGCAGATTGTTGTTTTGACGGATCTCCCCTGCTCCGAGCTCCTTCCGGACCTCGTTGAGGAGTACCACCTGGCGGGCCTGCATTACCCGCCTTCTGAACTGGTCCATACCGGGCATTTCTGCCACAGCCAGCCAGTTTCGGTCAACGCCCTCAACACAAGAAATCAGCACATGTTCCAAACCACAAGGCTCGAGCATCTGCGGCTCTTGTGCTTCCAGACGCAAGTCACTGTCGAGGGTAAAATTGATACGCATCAGTGACTCGTCGAAGCTGTCGTTGACGTAGAGGATATACTTTCCGGGCACCCAGATATGATCGCAGGGGAGCACCACCGTCATTCGTCTGTCTGGCAGACGTTTGACTGGTGTCTTCTCTGTCGATGAGCACATCGGAAAGAAGGATTCATGGTAGACGAAGCACCTGAAACGATGCAATCGGGAACGCATCTTGGGCTTCATCTGAATAGTCACAGACACGGGGCCATTGCAGCAGAGGTTTTTCTCTCGGTCAGGCATCACCTCAATGCTGACAGACTGCACATCCTCCATGTCGTGGTGCTCTTCAAGGCATGTCTTCATCCTGAATTCCGCTACCCTGCTGTCCATTTCTGGCGGGAAGGGCAAACGTGGGTCATCAGGTTCTTCATGTTCGTCAGGAGTCTCAAGCCCGTCATCATCCAGATCTTCATCCTGGTTCTCATAGTCGAGCGCATCATCGATAAACTCCTGAAGTAAAAGGTCGAACTCTTCATCAACTTTGTTTTTCGGTTCCTTTTTCATAAAAAGTAATAGAAGGTTGAATTGAAAACATTTGATATATGCCCTTTGGAGAAGGGCGCAAGTGGTATTTGGCCAATGGCCTGAGCCACTGTCCAGTAAGGTTCACAGAAACTTGACTCGAAGTTTCTATCACAAAACACTATTGTTGTACCAAAATGTCAAAGAGCGTACGATCCCGCCGGCCTTTTAAAGCCGGTGCATAATTTACTGGGTTTTGTGATAAACTATTTCTTGATGGTTATGTTTTAAATTCCGGTGCAAAGATAAGAAAAAATCCCGATAGCCACCAAATGATTATCGGGATTTTTATTCAGAAAATATGTTTTTTAACAGTTCCTCGCAGGCGTAATAATAAAAGGAACGCGCGAGGTTACACGACACACCACGTCGTTCAAATCATAGTCAGTCAGCGAGGGTGAAGTCGAGCTGTTTACGCTCGAGATTCGCACGGGCCACCTGGATGCGGATGGGATCGCCCAGCTGGTACTTCGTGTGATGACGACGGCCCACGATGACGAAATTCTTCTCGTCGAAGTCGTAATAGTCATCACCGAGGTCACGGATGGGAATCATACCCTCACAGTGGGTCTCGTCGATCTGGGCGTAGATGCCGTAGGAGGTGAGACCTGAGATATGGGCATCGTAGGTATTGCCAATCTTATCGGCCATGAACTCCACCATCTTATATTTGATACTGTCGCGCTCTGCATTCTGCGACACCTGTTCCATATCGCTACAGTGCTCACAATACTCCTCGTATTTGTCCTTATTAGCCGAGCGGGCTCCATCCTGATATTTCGTCAACAAACGATGTACCATCATATCCGGATAACGACGGATGGGCGAGGTAAAGTGAGTGTAATAGTCGAAGGCGAGACCATAGTGTCCGATATTATGAACACTGTATTTAGCCTTCATCATAGCCCTCAAGGCAACGGTTTCGATGGCGTTCTGCTCACGAGTCCCCTCGGCATCAGTCATCAGCGCATTGAGTGACTTGGTGATGGCACCTTTCGTGCCGCTGGTCTTCACCTTATAGCCGAACTTCGACACAAACTGACGCAGGTTCTCGAGTTTCTGGGGATCGGGCTGGTCGTGGATACGGTAAGGCAGGGTCTTAGCCTTCTGCCCCTTCTTCACACGGCCTATGGACTCTGCGACAGTCTTATTCGCCAGCAGCATAAACTCCTCGATAAGTTTGTTGGCATCTTTCGATGTTTTGAAGTAAGCCTTGACGGGCTTGCCCGTTTCGTCGATGTCGAAGTGGAGTTCCTCGCGGTCGAACTTCACGGAGCCGTTCTTGAAACGGGCAGCACGAAGTTTCTTGGCAAGGGCATCGAGTTTAATGAGTTCGTCAGCGTATTCGCCTTTGTAAGGATTCTTCTTAGTGGCAGGGGGCGCAGGCTCACCTGTGCCGTCCTTCACACCATTGTCCTCGAGTATCTGCTGAACCTCCTCATAGGCATAGCGACGATCACTCTTAATCACCGTATGGGCGAGATGCCACGTCTTGATGTTCGCCTCATCGTCCATCTGGAAGATGACGCTGTAGCAGAGTTTCTCCTCATTGGGGCGTAGCGAACAGATGAAGTTGCAAAGGCGCTCTGGCAGCATGGGGATGGTACGGTCCACGAGGTAGATGCTCGTGGCACGATTGTATCCTTCCTTATCAATGATAGAGCCTTCCTTCACATAGTGGCTAACGTCGGCAATATGCACGCCCACTTCCCAGAGGCCGCTCTCCAGTTTGCGGATACTTAAGGCATCGTCGAAATCCTTGGCATCCTTGGGGTCGATGGTGCAGGTGAACACGTCACGGAAGTCCTCACGACGGGCAATCTCCTGCGGCGTGATGGTAGCGTCGATCTTCTCTGCCGCCTCCTCCACATTCTTCGGATACTTATATGGCAGGTTGTACTGAGCCAGGATGGCGTGCATCTCGGCGTTGTTCTCACCTGTCTTTCCGAGGATATCAACCACAGAGCCGATGATATTCTTATGTTCGTTGTCAGGCCACTGAACAACCTTCACCACGGCCTTGTCGTCAGTCTTTCCGCCCTTCAGCTTACGCTTGGGAATGATGATGTCATGGACGAACGTCGAGTCCTGCGGAATGAGGAAGGCCATATCCTTCTCCACCCTCAGCTTACCCACAATCTGATCATGGGCACGACGGACGATCTCGATGACCATCGCCTCCTTGATATGTTTGTCGCGACGGGCCATATACGACACCTTCACTCTGTCGCCGTCCATCGCCGACATCGAGTTACGCTCAGCCACGAACACTGGCGTTCCACCATCGTCTGGCAGGAACGAGTTGCGTCCTGAGGCCTTGCGACGGAATACGCCCTCCTGCACCTGTGTCTTCAGGTTCAGACGGTAACTGGTGTCGCTGACCTTCGAGAGGAAGTCATCCCACGCCATCTCCTCCATCACGTCGATGGCGAGCATCTTCAGCGGATGGGTGTCGAGTTTAAGCGCCCTGAATATCTGTTTGAACGAGAACGTCTCGTTCGGATTGTGCTGGAAGAGGTTCTGCAGCAGTTCGCTGACCTGCTTCTTCCCTAACCGTTTTCCACCTTTCTTCTTTCCCATAGACTTGTATTTTTAAGTTCTTTGGGGCAAAGATACAAATTATAATTGAAAGAATGAAAGAATGAAAGAATGAAATAGGCTATAAATGTGATTTTTTAAAAAATATTGCAATTTGAATGCTTTTCATTTCTTCAATTTTTCATTTTTTCATTTTTTTATTTACCTTTGCACCCAAAATTAACAAAAATGAAGATATTAATCACTGGTGCGAGCGGCTTTATCGGCTCGTTTATCGTGGAGGAGGCTCTTAAAAGGGGCTTCGAGACCTGGGCGGCCGTCCGTAAGAGCAGTTCAAAGGAATACCTGCAGGATGAGCGTATCCACTTCATCGAACTAAACCTGTCGAGCCAGCAGCAGCTCGTAGAGCAGTTGCGGGGGCAGGACTTCGACTACGTGGTGCATGCCGCTGGCGTGACGAAGTGTCTGAACCGCCAGGACTTCATGCGCATCAACTGCGAAGGAACGAAAAACTTGTGCGAAGCCATCCTTGAAGTAGGGATGCCATTGAAACGATTCGTTTACCTAAGCAGTCTCAGCATCTTTGGAGCCATCAAAGAACAACAGCCCTACGAAGAGATCCGCGAGACAGACATCCCTCAGCCCAATACCGAATATGGACGCAGCAAATTAGAGGCAGAGCATTATCTCGACACACTCGCCTCGCGCATACCTTATATTATATTAAGGCCGACTGGTGTCTATGGTCCCAGGGAGAAGGACTACTTCGTGATGGCGAAAAGCATTAAACAGCATTCCGACTTCGCCGTGGGCTACAAGCGCCAGGACATCACGTTCGTCTATGTAGAGGACGTGGTGCAGGCCGTGTTCCTCGCACTCGAGAAAGGAGAGAATGGCAGAAAGTATTTCCTCTCCGATGGCGAGGTGTATCAGAGCACAACCTTCAGCGACCTTATCCATGAAGAATTGGGGCGCCCTTGGTGGATTCGCATGACGGCACCAGTATGGGTGCTGCGCGTCATCACCTTCTTCGGAGAATACACCAGTAGACTGACGGGTAAGGTGAGTGTGCTGAACAACGATAAGTTCAACATTCTGAAGCAGCGCAACTGGCGTTGTGACATCCAGCCTGCCATCGACGAGCTGGGCTATCAGCCGAAGGTGAAACTCGCGGAGGGCGTCAGACGCTCCATCAAGTGGTACATGGAAAACGGGTGGCTGTGATTATTGAACATTGAAGATTGAACATTGAAGATTATAAAACATCTTTTTGAGATAGAGCGGAAACCGAAGAAGGGGCTGCTGGCAGTGGAATGGGTCGTCATGGGCTATCTGTTGCTGACGGTGCTTGTGATATTGTTCACCTTTACGAAAGCCATGAATCCCGAAGCCATGCTCTGGGGCCGGTTCCGTATTGTGATGCTCACGCTGGCCGTATGGCTCGTGTACAGACTAATACCCTGCCGCTTCACATTGTTATGCAGAATCATAGTACAGATGTTCCTGCTCTCCTGGTGGTATCCAGACACGTACGAACTGAACAGGCTGTTTCCTAACCTCGACCACCACTTTGCGGCTTACGAGCAATGGCTGTGCGGCTGTCAGCCTGCGCTGTTGTTCTCCCAGGCCATCTCCCACCCCGTGTTCTCAGAACTGATGCACCTGGGCTACGCATCATATTTCCCGCTGATTGCCCTCGTGTCGCTGTTCTACTTCTTTTTCCGCTATAAGGAATTCGACCGTGCGGTATTCATCATTCTCACATCGTTCTTCATCTATTATGTGATTTTTATCTTCCTGCCCGTCACAGGACCACAGTATTATTATCTGGCAGCAGGTTTGGACAACATCGCCCAGGGTATATTCCCCAACGTCCACGATTACTTCGCCACCCACGACCAGCCACTGCCCATGCCTGGCTACAGCGACGGTTACTTCTACCAGTGTGTAGCCAGTGCCCATGCCACAGGTGAGCGCCCCACGGCAGCTTTCCCCAGCAGTCATGTAGGCATCACCACCATCCTGATGATCCTTGCCTGGCGCAGTCGCAGCCGACCGTTGTTCTGGGGTATCACGCCACTTTACATACTGATGTGCCTGGCCACCGTCTATATCCAGGCTCACTACGTCGTCGATGTCATCGGAGGTTGGGTGTCGGCTGTGGTCATTTATGCCGTTTTGCAATTTTTATACGGAAAAATTTGCGCAATTAAAAAATAATACCTACCTTTGCAACCAGAAGAGTAAGGATAAGGACATGCGAGTACTGAGGATTCCGACATGGAGAAGGTCGGGATTCTTTTGTTTTTGTCCGCCCAAGGAAAATAGGAAATTATAAATTTAAAATCATAACAACATGGCATATATGTCACAAGAAGGCTACGACAAACTGGTAGCCGAACTACAACGATTGGAAGGTGTTGAGCGCCCGAAGGCCTCAGCAGCCATCGCCGAGGCCCGCGAGAAGGGAGACCTCAGCGAAAACTCTGAGTATGATGC
>Ga0310691_10002465_pt1 | contig 24638 bp, 20 predicted proteins | sample 176DNAGHGlowgp2_FD_203887 | JGI IMG/M metagenome (GOLD analysis project Ga0310691, IMG submission 203887) | Sheep rumen microbial communities from Palmerston North, Manawatu-Wanganui, New Zealand - 1766 DNA GHGlow gp2 (v2) (version 2) | ecosystem: Host-associated > Mammals > Digestive system >...
GCCGCGACCGGCGAGCCGATCGTCCGCGCGATGGAATACGAGTTCCCGGGCCAGGGCTTCGCGCGCCCGATGCAGCAGTTCATGCTCGGCCCGCGCTGGCTCGTCGCGCCCGTCCTCTCGCCCGACGGCACGGTGGCCGTCGAGCTCCCCGCCGGCCGCTGGCGCGACGACCTCGGCGCCGTCCACGACGGCCCGACGACGCTGCGTCTCTCCGGCGTCCCCCTCTCCCGCCTCCCGCGCTACGAGCTCGTCGGCCCGCCGGCCGCCGGCCGTCCGGGTCAGACCCAGAACGAGAAGTAGAGATAGGCGCCGAGGATCATCGCGGCGTCGGCGGTGGCGAGCAAAGGCAGGGTCATGTTCGTTCTCCCTCCACGGCCCGGCGCCGGAAGGACGCTCGTCGCGTGGTTCGCGGTCAAGTATACGCATTCCCCCGCCCCGGCGCAACCTCTCGCACGCAGTCGTCGGCTCCTCTTGGGTGAGCCCTCCGGGCGAGCCGCCGCGACCTGGCGACCGGCCGACTCGGCGACTTGCTGTTTCCCAAGTCGCCAAGTCGACAAGCCGGCGGCTCCCGTGGGGCAAGCCCTCCAGGCGAGCCTCCGCGCGTGGCGGAGTCCGTCCCGGCGCCAGCCCATTTTGATCCCTTGGCAACTGACTCGCGTTCGGCTCACTTCATGCGCCCGCGTGTGGCGCGACCTTCGCGGCTTTCTTGACGTAACGCCAGGCCATGTTTCAATTCACGCGCCCGCGTGGGGCGCGACTCAGCGAGCCGCAGAGTCCGTCCGCCTCCGCCGGGTTTCAATTCACGTGCCCGCGTGGGGCGCGACGCACGGAGCCGCACAAGGCCGCATCTCTACCACGCGTTTCAATTCACGCGCCCGCGTGGGGCGCGACCGATCTGGATGGTTGTTCTCATGGTTTGTTCAGTTTCAATTCACGCGCCCGCGTGGGGCGCGACGCGGCCCGGCGCACCGCGCAGCTTGCGCCTCGCGTTTCAATTCACGCGCCCGCGTGGGGCGCGACTGGCTCGAGCCCGCCGCTCTGATCCACGACGTCGTTTCAATTCACGCGCCCGCGTGGGGCGCGACGCGGCGCGCTCTGGCCGCTCGCGCAGGCGATCGCGTTTCAATTCACGCGCCCGCGTGGGGCGCGACCCGTGCGCGAGATGCTCGCACCCGCTCCGACGGGTGTTTCAATTCACGCGCCCGCGAGGGGCGCGACTCGTGTCTCCTTGTTTCGGGGTTTCAATCGTCGGTTTCAATTCACGCGCCCGCGTGGGGCGCGACGCGAAGGAGCTGGGCGTCTCCCGCCAGAGCGTCTGGTTTCAATTCACGCGCCCGCGTGGGGCGCGACCGCGGGGACGTAGTAGTAGTCGCCGTCGATCTTGTTTCAATTCACGCGCCCGCGTGGGGCGCGACTCCTCGACATCGCGATAAATGTAGATTGCATTCCTAGTTTCAATTCACGCGCCCGCGTGGGGCGCGACCGCACGCTCGCCGCCGTGCCGGCCGGCATCATCGAGTTTCAATTCACGCGCCCGCGTGGGGCGCGACGCGAGGGCAGAAGCCACGTCCCGGCGCTCGCGGAGTTTCAATTCACGCGCCCGCGTGGGGCGCGACGCATGGCGATCGGCGCGATCGGAGCCTACCAGGAGTTTCAATTCACGCGCCCGCGTGGGGCGCGACGCGAGACCCTGCATGTCGAGGTTCGTGGTGACAATGTTTCAATTCACGCGCCCGCGTGGGGCGCGACCTCCGGCGGGGTGTCCTGCGCGACACACCGCCAGTTTCAATTCACGCGCCCGCGTGGGGCGCGACTCGACCAGCTTTTCGTCCGGCGCGTAATCGTCGCGTTTCAATTCACGCGCCCGCGTGGGGCGCGACCGCGTGCGCGGGCGGAACGAGCCCCGCCTCGCGGAGTTTCAATTCACGCGCCCGCGTGGGGCGCGACATCCTTACCAGTTGCCCTCGGAGACTTCCCGCCATGTTTCAATTCACGCGCCCGCGTGGGGCGCGACTCGCCGTCCCGCCTGGAGTCCATCGGCAAGCGAGCGTTTCAATTCACGCGCCCGCGTGGGGCGCGACCAACCCCAACCCCGCCACACGCCATGTCCGAACCAGTTTCAATTCACGCGCCCGCGTGGGGCGCGACTCTCCTTTGCGACGGCGTCTTCCAGTTCCTCGACCCGTTTCAATTCACGCGCCCGCGTGGGGCGCGACCGGCTTGACTTCGACCTGCTCCAGCATCGCCTTGTTTCAATTCACGCGCCCGCGTGGGGCGCGACGCTCATCGTGTCGTGGTTGTTAGGTGGTGGATGAAGAGTTTCAATTCACGCGCCCGCGTGGGGCGCGACGGCAACCTTGCCGAGCGCCATCGCGCCGACGGTGTTTCAATTCACGCGCCCGCGTGGGGCGCGACTAGCCGGCTCCGGATGCACGTTGCACGCGAACGTTTCAATTCACGCGCCCGCGTGGGGCGCGACAGTCCTGGAGCTTCAGCTTCGGCGTTTCGCGCGGGTTTCAATTCACGCGCCCGCGTGGGGCGCGACCTCAACGGCGCCATGATCCCGTGCACGTGGAGCGTTTCAATTCACGCGCCCGCGTGGGGCGCGACCCTGCGCCGCGCTTCGCCTCCTCGGCCCCCTTCTTGTTTCAATTCACGCGCCCGCGTGGGGCGCGACCCAGAGCCCGGCCCGCTTGGCGTCCGAGACCGTGTTTCAATTCACGCGCCCGCGTGGGGCGCGACCGTTGTCCGTCTCGCCCGACTGCTCGACCTCGCAGTTTCAATTCACGCGCCCGCGTGGGGCGCGACAACGGCAAGCCCTTCGCGTTTGTCCGGTGCGCGTTTCAATTCACGCGCCCGCGTGGGGCGCGACCAGAAACTCCGGTCGGTATTTGAAGGGGAACCGACGTTTCAATTCACGCGCCCGCGTGGGGCGCGACACAGGTTGCCCGCGGAGACTTCCCATGCAAACCGTTTCAATTCACGCGCCCGCGTGGGGCGCGACACGGGACGCCTAATTCTGGTTCTTCTTTTCTTCGGTTTCAATTCACGCGCCCGCGTGGGGCGCGACAAGAAGGAGTCGCCGCCGTATGTGCGGCTCAAGAAGTTTCAATTCACGCGCCCGCGTGGGGCGCGACGGCATGGCTCCGTTGGCTGATTCCCTCGCGTCGTTTCAATTCACGCGCCCGCGTGGGGCGCGACCGAGGCGGAGGTCTAAGGCGCGGAGGCGGGCATTGTTTCAATTCACGCGCCCGCGTGGGGCGCGACAAGGATGACGTTGTCAAGAATGCTCATTTTAAGGTTTCAATTCACGCGCCCGCGTGGGGCGCGACCCTCGCTCAGACCTTGCACGATCTCGACGGCCATGTTTCAATTCACGCGCCCGCGTGGGGCGCGACCTCGAGATACCCACGGCGTTGTCCCTTCTCGTCGTTTCAATTCACGCGCCCGCGTGGGGCGCGACTACTATGCACCTGCAGACCCTCCCAACGTAGACCAGTTTCAATTCACGCGCCCGCGTGGGGCGCGACCGTAGACCAGAAGTCATACTCCTGCCGAACGATGCAGTTTCAATTCACGCGCCCGCGTGGGGCGCGACGATCCGCCTCCCGCCCCCGACATCCTCGAACTCGCGTTTCAATTCACGCGCCCGCGTGGGGCGCGACCTGGGGCCTCGGCGAGCGCGAGGACTCCGCGATCGTTTCAATTCACGCGCCCGCGTGGGGCGCGACCCACCCGGCCAGAGCGCAGAGCGCGAAGATGTAGTTTCAATTCACGCGCCCGCGTGGGGCGCGACGAGGTTGTGACGTGGCGACCGTAAACCGTCCGACGTTTCAATTCACGCGCCCGCGTGGGGCGCGACGCGCAGGCCGGCGTCTCCTCCGAGCAGCTGCAGTTTCAATTCACGCGCCCGCGTGGGGCGCGACGCTCGCGGGCCGGCGCGGGGCGCCGCCCTCGTAGTTTCAATTCACGCGCCCGCGTGGGGCGCGACGAGAGGACGGCGGGCATTGCTAGGCGTCGGTCGGTTTCAATTCACGCGCCCGCGTGGGGCGCGACGATCGTGCAGAGTCTGAGCAACGGAAGTCCAACGTTTCAATTCACGCGCCCGCGTGGGGCGCGACGTGTGCTTCATCTATCCGGAGCCGATCGTCGTGGTTTCAATTCACGCGCCCGCGTGGGGCGCGACTTTCGTCGGCCTTTTCATGGCTTGGCGGTATGTGTTTCAATTCACGCGCCCGCGTGGGGCGCGACGGCGCGCCGGCGTGCCGAGCAGATCGAGCGCAAGTTTCAATTCACGCGCCCGCGTGGGGCGCGACCGGCGCGCCGCTAGGGCCCGTGGCGGGGTCCGGTGTTTCAATTCACACGCCCGCGTGGGGCGCGACAAGCGCCGTGTTCGACCTGATCAAGCGCAAGCGCGTTTCAATTCACGCGCCCGCGTGGGGCGCGACCTTCGCGGAAAGTTCGGCCTCGCTCTTGTTTCGCGTTTCAATTCACGCGCCCGCGTGGGGCGCGACCCTTCTTCGCAATCCGGGCGCGCTCCTTCTCGGAGTTTCAATTCACGCGCCCGCGTGGGGCGCGACCGCGACGCGGACGGCAGGATGCACTACGACGTGTTTCAATTCACGCGCCCGCGTGGGGCGCGACCGAGGAAACGATGATGTTGTTCAACCGCCCACGTTTCAATTCACGCGCCCGCGTGGGGCGCGACTTGCGGACAAAAGCGATGTTGCCCAACTGTCGCGTTTCAATTCACGCGCCCGCGTGGGGCGCGACCATTTGTTTTGTCCTTGTTGTTATGCGGGGCGGTTTCAATTCACGCGCCCGCGTGGGGCGCGACACCCGCGCCCGCGGCGCCTCGTGAGCACCGACCTCTGGTTTCAATTCACGCGCCCGCGTGGGGCGCGACCCTCGGTCCGGTCGTGGATCGGTAGAACGTGGTTGTTTCAATTCACGCGCCCGCGTGGGGCGCGACTGATGTCGGCCGCGCTCGTGTCGCCGAAGGAGCGGTTTCAATTCACGCGCCCGCGTGGGGCGCGACGATCGGAGCACGCGAGCCGAGCGCAAGCCCGAGGGTTTCAATTCACGCGCCCGCGTGGGGCGCGACGCAGTACAAGACGCACGCCGAACGCCAGGCCGAGTTTCAATTCACGCGCCCGCGTGGGGCGCGACGCTTCGCCCTCGCCGAGGCGATGCGCCGCAACCCGTTTCAATTCACGCGCCCGCGTGGGGCGCGACGGATTCGTGGGGATTTGTGGGGATTTCTGGGGGCGTTTCAATTCACGCGCCCGCGTGGGGCGCGACAAATGGCGGCGATCATTGTCCTCCCGAAGATTGCGTTTCAATTCACGCGCCCGCGTGGGGCGCGACGGCCGACGCCGTGGCGGGGTAAACGAAAGGACGCGTTTCAATTCACGCGCCCGCGTGGGGCGCGACGCGACGCACCCGCAGAAGCGGACGAAGAGGAGGAGTTTCAATTCACGCGCCCGCGTGGGGCGCGACACGGCCTCCCGGCCGACCGGCGCGGCATCGCCGCGTTTCAATTCACGCGCCCGCGTGGGGCGCGACTAGAAAGCACAACCCATGCAAACCAAATACACCGAGTTTCAATTCACGCGCCCGCGTGGGGCGCGACACTTGTCTTTGGCTTCGTCATCTTCCCCTCCTCATGTTTCAATTCACGCGCCCGCGTGGGGCGCGACTGGGCTAGAGACGTCCACCGGATCGTCGAGGGGTTTCAATTCACGCGCCCGCGTGGGGCGCGACCTAAGTGGGTCAATCCGCGTGTGTTCGCGAAATGTTTCAATTCACGCGCCCGCGTGGGGCGCGACGTTGCCGGCGCCGCGGATCCACCAGAAGAAATTGTTTCAATTCACGCGCCCGCGTGGGGCGCGACACGGCCTCCCCGCCGACCGCCGCGGAATCGCGGCGTTTCAATTCACGCGCCCGCGTGGGGCGCGACCAACGCGCTCAACATGTTCGGCCTCTCCGCCGGGTTTCAATTCACGCGCCCGCGTGGGGCGCGACAAGTTGCCTATCCTCGAAAGCCTCGTTCTCGCTGAGTTTCAATTCACGCGCCCGCGTGGGGCGCGACGACAATGGGGGTCTTAGACGTGACCTTGAGACGTTTCAATTCACGCGCCCGCGTGGGGCGCGACAGCGGCATTTCTTCTCCTTCCATGACCGATGCCGTTTCAATTCACGCGCCCGCGTGGGGCGCGACCGGTTTGGTTTGAGTGCGGAGTTGTCGAGGGCTGTTTCAATTCACGCGCCCGCGTGGGGCGCGACTCGGGATCATAAGAGGAAGCTTGCGCCAAGTAGTTTCAATTCACGCGCCCGCGTGGGGCGCGACGTCCTGCGCGAGGACGAGGCCGAGGGCGGCGCAGTTTCAATTCACGCGCCCGCGTGGGGCGCGACCCGCCGGCGGCGTTGAACGGCTCCGCAACCGAGTAGTTTCAATTCACGCGCCCGCGTGGGGCGCGACGACGGATGCTCACCATGCTCGCCGCCGAGGCCGAGTTTCAATTCACGCGCCCGCGTGGGGCGCGACGAAGGCGTCCTCGAGAAACTGCTGATTGTCCTCGTTTCAATTCACGCGCCCGCGTGGGGCGCGACGCCCGCGGCGTTGAACGGCTCCGCCACCGAATAGTTTCAATTCACGCGCCCGCGTGGGGCGCGACATGAGTGGACGCGCGACGCGAGCGGGACGACAGGGTTTCAATTCACGCGCCCGCGTGGGGCGCGACGCAATGTGGACGCGCTTGGTGCCCTCGAAGCGCTGGTTTCAATTCACGCGCCCGCGTGGGGCGCGACCAGGTCGGATGGCGTGGCGCCGTCAGCCGCGAAGTTTCAATTCACGCGCCCGCGTGGGGCGCGACGCGCTTCGCGCGCCTCTGCCAGCTCGCCGACGAGGTTTCAATTCACGCGCCCGCGTGGGGCGCGACTAGCACTCCCCATGCCAAAACCTAACCGATTAGTTTCAATTCACGCGCCCGCGTGGGGCGCGACAGGTGCGCCCCGTGAACATCGAGAGCAGCGACGGGTTTCAATTCACGCGCCCGCGTGGGGCGCGACCTGCGGTTGCGGTTCTTCTTCGAGTAGGGGTTGTTTCAATTCACGCGCCCGCGTGGGGCGCGACTAGTGGCCGACGATCGCGCCGGTCTGGCCGGGGAAGTTTCAATTCACGCGCCCGCGTGGGGCGCGACCGCGAAGAGTGTGCAGTTCGTCTTGAATCGATTGTTTCAATTCACGCGCCCGCGTGGGGCGCGACGTATCTATGAAAGTCGAGTTTCATAACCATTCCAGTTTCAATTCACGCGCCCGCGTGGGGCGCGACGCGCGCACCTTAGCGCCGGGCAACCAGTGAGACGGTTTCAATTCACGCGCCCGCGTGGGGCGCGACTTTTGCCCGTATTCGCCCCATCGAGTCCACAAAGAGTTTCAATTCACGCGCCCGCGTGGGGCGCGACGTTGCGATAAGAAAATCCTTGCTCGATGATCGGTTTCAATTCACGCGCCCGCGTGGGGCGCGACTTGCCGGTGCCCCTGCCGGACTTGTGGCGCGGCGTTTCAATTCACGCGCCCGCGTGGGGCGCGACGACGGGCTGGTCGGGAACGGGCGGGAGCGCGGAGTTTCAATTCACGCGCCCGCGTGGGGCGCGACCTGCGGCGCGCGAGTCCATCGAATAGCCGGCGCGGTTTCAATTCACGCGCCCGCGTGGGGCGCGACGCGCCTGCACCGCCGTCAGCTCCCGCATCGTCGTTTCAATTCACGCGCCCGCGTGGGGCGCGACTGGACCTACCCGACCATGCCGGCCGTTGACGAAGTTTCAATTCACGCGCCCGCGTGGGGCGCGACCCCCCGCCGCACCTCTTGAAACCGAGAAACACGGTTTCAATTCACGCGCCCGCGTGGGGCGCGACCCATGTCGGTCGGCTGCACCGGCGTCTCCCTCGCGTTTCAATTCACGCGCCCGCGTGGGGCGCGACCGAGCTCCAGACCTCCCTCGAGGCCGCCCGCGCAGGTTTCAATTCACGCGCCCGCGTGGGGCGCGACGCGCGGCGTCCGCGATCCTCGCAATTTCGCGCTTGTTTCAATTCACGCGCCCGCGTGGGGCGCGACGCCGTCGCCTGGGTCGTCCACGGCGCCGGGCGGTTTCAATTCACGCGCCCGCGTGGGGCGCGACCTCGACGACCTCGTCGTCCAGTGCATCTACGAGGGTTTCAATTCACGCGCCCGCGTGGGGCGCGACGCCGTCCTACCTCACCCACGACGCGGGCACGGAAGTTTCAATTCACGCGCCCGCGTGGGGCGCGACCGTGGCTATCCGACGAGGTCGTCCGCCTCTCCGTAGTTTCAATTCACGCGCCCGCGTGGGGCGCGACCTTCGGGCAGTTCTTGCAGACCTTGGCGATCTTGTTTCAATTCACGCGCCCGCGTGGGGCGCGACACGACTGTGTAGGCTACCTTGTCGCGCGGGGCCCAGTTTCAATTCACGCGCCCGCGTGGGGCGCGACCGAGGTGATCGGCCTCTCCGGCGAGCGGCTCGTGTTTCAATTCACGCGCCCGCGTGGGGCGCGACGTCCCGTCCGATCACGGGGCAGCCGCCTCGGAGCGGTTTCAATTCACGCGCCCGCGTGGGGCGCGACTCCATCCCGGCATCCAATTCGTGAGTAAGCCGGTTTCAATTCACGCGCCCGCGTGGGGCGCGACGCCTGCCGCGGCGTTTTCGGCGCCGGGGGTCGACTCGTTTCAATTCACGCGCCCGCGTGGGGCGCGACGCACGGCGGTGTAGGGCTTGTCGTCGGCAGGGCGGTTTCAATTCACGCGCCCGCGTGGGGCGCGACGTGGGGACGAAGACGTCCCTTGCGCGCGTCGGGTTTCAATTCACGCGCCCGCGTGGGGCGCGACCCTCGCGCGCAACACCGAACAGGCGGGCGGCGTGTTTCAATTCACGCGCCCGCGTGGGGCGCGACGTCGCGCTCGGCAATACGACGGAGGACGGCGACTGGTTTCAATTCACGCGCCCGCGTGGGGCGCGACCCGGGCGCAGACGTCGGCGAGCTCGCGCCCGGCGAGGTTTCAATTCACGCGCCCGCGTGGGGCGCGACACGCTCTGGCTCCAGGAGGCGGACCCCGCCGCGTTTCAATTCACGCGCCCGCGTGGGGCGCGACGAATACGACCGCGCGATGCCGTCCGGCGACGCCTGGTTTCAATTCACGCGCCCGCGTGGGGCGCGACGAGCTGCGAGGCGCGGAGGCGCCGGCGCGGCTGGTTTCAATTCACGCGCCCGCGTGGGGCGCGACCACGTAGTCGACCGTCGCGCCGTAGCGCGACGGTTTCAATTCACGCGCCCGCGTGGGGCGCGACATCGAGGGCCCGCTCAAGGAGTGGGTCGACGGCGCGTTTCAATTCACGCGCCCGCGTGGGGCGCGACGCGACCTGGATATTAAAGCGAAGATTGCGGATGATGTTTCAATTCACGCGCCCGCGTGGGGCGCGACGCAAAGATCGCGGAGAGCCGCAACAACATCAAGGTTTCAATTCACGCGCCCGCGTGGGGCGCGACTGGAGCTCGTGGATTTTTTTGCCCGATGCCGATTGGTTTCAATTCACGCGCCCGCGTGGGGCGCGACGCGTTCTCATAACATGCAGGTGCGAGTGAGGATGTTTCAATTCACGCGCCCGCGTGGGGCGCGACTCCCGTTTGGTTCGAGTGTGGTGTCGAGGGCTGTTTCAATTCACGCGCCCGCGTGGGGCGCGACGCTTTGTCGATTACTCCTGGTTATACGTCGTTTGTTTCAATTCACGCGCCCGCGTGGGGCGCGACATGTACATCTTCCACTCATACTTTGCGAGCAGAAGTTTCAATTCACGCGCCCGCGTGGGGCGCGACCAGGCGACACCAATGTTAATCGGTGCATCCCAGTTTCAATTCACGCGCCCGCGTGGGGCGCGACAACGAGCAAGTCTTGAACGAAGGGTGCGGACTGTTTCAATTCACGCGCCCGCGTGGGGCGCGACGCGGAATACCGCCATTCGTACCCGCTCCAGTGGAGTTTCAATTCACGCGCCCGCGTGGGGCGCGACCCCGCGCCTTCGACGAACGACGCCGTCGTGGTGTTTCAATTCACGCGCCCGCGTGGGGCGCGACCCGCTGTATTAGCGTCCTCCTGAGCGATAGCCGAGTTTCAATTCACGCGCCCGCGTGGGGCGCGACAATCGCCGCACGATCATCCTGCTTGACGAGGCCTTGTTTCAATTCACGCGCCCGCGTGGGGCGCGACGGGAACACTTCGACGGACACTTGCGCTAATTCGCGTTTCAATTCACGCGCCCGCGTGGGGCGCGACCTTTTAACGAGTCCGTAACGGCGCGCGCTCCAGTTTCAATTCACGCGCCCGCGTGGGGCGCGACCACGATGATCGCCGTGTCTCGCGAGAAGATCGGTTTCAATTCACGCGCCCGCGTGGGGCGCGACACACGATCTCGCGAAGAGTGTGCAAGTCATCTTGTTTCAATTCACGCGCCCGCGTGGGGCGCGACAGTCTTGCCGGCGTTCGCGCCTTCGGTGGCCGTGTTTCAATTCACGCGCCCGCGTGGGGCGCGACGAGGACGGGACGGCGATAGGCCGGCCACAGGTGTTTCAATTCACGCGCCCGCGTGGGGCGCGACAACGATAGCGGTGCGGGTTGCTAACTCCACCAGTTTCAATTCACGCGCCCGCGTGGGGCGCGACCGCGATTTGCTGATGATGCTTCGCAATCTCAGTAATGTTTCAATTCACGCGCCCGCGTGGGGCGCGACCCGCACCTCCGCGGAGCTTGCGCCACGCGAACGGTTTCAATTCACGCGCCCGCGTGGGGCGCGACGCGACGGCGGCGCCGGCCGCGACGGCGGTCGCGCCGTTTCAATTCACGCGCCCGCGTGGGGCGCGACGTGAGGTTGGCGTGGATCGCGTCGCCGATGTCGCGGTTTCAATTCACGCGCCCGCGTGGGGCGCGACCCGCCGCGCCGCCGCTCTCTCGCCAGTCTCTTCCCGTTTCAATTCACGCGCCCGCGTGGGGCGCGACGCGACGTTGAGGAAAACGGCGTCGTTCATCGTGTTTCAATTCACGCGCCCGCGTGGGGCGCGACGAGGTTGGCGTGGATCGCGTCGCCGATGTCGCGGTTTCAATTCACGCGCCCGCGTGGGGCGCGACGCGCTTGTGGCCCACTCCGAACGCCCGCGACTGGTTTCAATTCACGCGCCCGCGTGGGGCGCGACTGAAGCCGGGGCGGAGCGCGGCGCGGGAGCCGGAGTTTCAATTCACGCGCCCGCGTGGGGCGCGACGACGCTTTCTTTTTTTTGTCTTAGGGAAGTTTTGTTTCAATTCACGCGCCCGCGTGGGGCGCGACATGAACGCGCTCAAGTGCGCCGCGGACTTCCTCGTTTCAATTCACGCGCCCGCGTGGGGCGCGACGTATCCTCTGTCGCAAAGGCGGCGGCGGCTCGTGAGTTTCAATTCACGCGCCCGCGTGGGGCGCGACAATGGGAATGAAACGCTACGGGAGTGAATCGCTAGTTTCAATTCACGCGCCCGCGTGGGGCGCGACCCGATTGTTCGCGGGTTCGGTCAGACTCGATCCAGGTTTCAATTCACGCGCCCGCGTGGGGCGCGACTGCGAGGCTGCTCTCTCCGCATGACGAAAGGCAGTTTCAATTCACGCGCCCGCGTGGGGCGCGACCGGCGCTCTGCGTCCAGTCGGCGCGGAGGAGAGCGGTTTCAATTCACGCGCCCGCGTGGGGCGCGACTTGACCATCTCGCGTCTGGCGGTTGCGTTCGGACGTTTCAATTCACGCGCCCGCGTGGGGCGCGACGCAACTTCCCGAAACCAAAAACACGAAAGGACCCAGTTTCAATTCACGCGCCCGCGTGGGGCGCGACGAGGAGCCGACGGGAGCTGGACGATCGCCGCCACGTTTCAATTCACGCGCCCGCGTGGGGCGCGACGAGCGCGCCGGGCGGGGCGATGCGGCGATCCGAGTTTCAATTCACGCGCCCGCGTGGGGCGCGACCACGTATAGCGAGGCGTCTCGTTATACGTGCCAGTTTCAATTCACGCGCCCGCGTGGGGCGCGACCAAACTCGGTCAAGACGTGTGGTTCATCGCTCAGTTTCAATTCACGCGCCCGCGTGGGGCGCGACGAGCCGCAATCATCCTCGTCCGGAAACGGGCAAGTTTCAATTCACGCGCCCGCGTGGGGCGCGACTCCATTGCATCTACAGCAACTCCAGAAGGGCTCGTTTCAATTCACGCGCCCGCGTGGGGCGCGACACCTGCGTCGCCATGGAAATTTCGCATATCCTCGTTTCAATTCACGCGCCCGCGTGGGGCGCGACCGGCGCGGATGGCCTAACACCACAACCGAAAGAAAGTTTCAATTCACGCGCCCGCGTGGGGCGCGACGAACCTAAGCGGTTAGATTCTCACAATTGAGAAGTTTCAATTCACGCGCCCGCGTGGGGCGCGACGTTGTGCTTTACTGCGCCCCATGCCGCGAGACATGTTTCAATTCACGCGCCCGCGTGGGGCGCGACGGTCTTACCCGCGTTCGAGCCCTCGGTCGCGGTGTTTCAATTCACGCGCCCGCGTGGGGCGCGACAAAGCCGTCCTCGAGAAACTGCTGGACGTCCGTGTTTCAATTCACGCGCCCGCGTGGGGCGCGACGCCAGGCCGCCGACGGTGACGCACTTGTAGCCCTTGTTTCAATTCACGCGCCCGCGTGGGGCGCGACGAATCAACTACTGAAGTCAAATCAGCAATTGCAGTTTCAATTCACGCGCCCGCGTGGGGCGCGACTCTTGACCCACGTCGTCTTTCCAGCCCCGCGCGGGTTTCAATTCACGCGCCCGCGTGGGGCGCGACGGCATCATCCAGACCGGCGCGACGGGAGACAGCACGTTTCAATTCACGCGCCCGCGTGGGGCGCGACGAGTCAATCCGAGATAGACGCCGAAACGGACAGTTTCAATTCACGCGCCCGCGTGGGGCGCGACGTAGTCGCTGAATACGGCGTCGAAATCGTGCAGTTTCAATTCACGCGCCCGCGTGGGGCGCGACGTTCCGCAGGCGATGCGGACGCGACCGTCCGCCGGTTTCAATTCACGCGCCCGCGTGGGGCGCGACGACTCAATCTTCTCAGTAAGGGAAGACTCGACAGTTTCAATTCACGCGCCCGCGTGGGGCGCGACCCGACGGCGACGCGACGGACGGGGGTGATGTCGGTTTCAATTCACGCGCCCGCGTGGGGCGCGACCGACGTGGACGCGCTTGGTGCCCTCGAAGCGCTGGTTTCAATTCACGCGCCCGCGTGGGGCGCGACCGGTGCGAGCGTCGAGGAACGCGCCGACGGGACCGTTTCAATTCACGCGCCCGCGTGGGGCGCGACGCGGTTGTTCGCAATCCTCGCTCTTTTACTGCAACGGTTTCAATTCACGCGCCCGCGTGGGGCGCGACGCAAGGGTTTGATTCCCGGTGGTAAGATCGCCGTGTTTCAATTCACGCGCCCGCGTGGGGCGCGACGAAACTTGCGCCGGACACTCTCACGGACATCAATGTTTCAATTCACGCGCCCGCGTGGGGCGCGACCGAGCGCGTCCGAGCAGGGGGTCGCGCTCGCGGGTTTCAATTCACGCGCCCGCGTGGGGCGCGACCCCCGTGAACGCAGCCGCGCTCCGCGAGGCGCTGTTTCAATTCACGCGCCCGCGTGGGGCGCGACCGCAGTAGCCCTTGTGGTGTCGCAACGACGCAGTTTCAATTCACGCGCCCGCGTGGGGCGCGACCCTGGGCGTCAAGCTGCGGCCGCTCTGCCGCGCCATGTTTCAATTCACGCGCCCGCGTGGGGCGCGACGTAGAATCCCCCGCCACACACGGCAACTTATAAGGTTTCAATTCACGCGCCCGCGTGGGGCGCGACTTCGGCCCCTAGCCGGGAATGCTCTGATGTGCGTTTCAATTCACGCGCCCGCGTGGGGCGCGACGCGGACGCCGTGGCGGGGTAAACACAAAAACACGTTTCAATTCACGCGCCCGCGTGGGGCGCGACCCGCTCTGACTTCTCTTCAGACGGGGGTTACCGGTTTCAATTCACGCGCCCGCGTGGGGCGCGACGTAAACGTGCGGGGGTTGCGCACAACGGCGTCGTTTCAATTCACGCGCCCGCGTGGGGCGCGACAACTGTCGTTGTATCAAATTTCGTTTCTGTCACGTTTCAATTCACGCGCCCGCGTGGGGCGCGACCAAAAGCCGTGGACTCGCCCTCAGCGAAGGCGGGTTTCAATTCACGCGCCCGCGTGGGGCGCGACGAAACTAAGCCGTTCGGTTTCTCAATTCTGAGTTTCAATTCACGCGCCCGCGTGGGGCGCGACGGAGTGAAGTCTATCACACGTATGGGAGTGGATTCAACGGGGGTTTTCCGCGAACCCTCGACGGGAATGGTGCTTTTGTTCGATTGTCAAGGAACGAAAGTGCTGCAAGCGATTGGAAAGCACAGTGTTGCAGATTCCGCGAAGGGCTCCGACGTGAGACGTGAGCTTCGGGTTCGCGGAATCCTAGAGGAGCAGAGGCTGTTCGAGGTCGGGTGCGGGTTTGGCGCCGACGTGCTCGATGCGCGCTGCGTAGTTGTCTCCGAGGTTGTAGTAGCGGAGGCTGTCGGTCTCCGGCTCGAAGATGTCCTCCAGCTCGGCCTTGAGTTTCACCCACTGCGCCGGGTCCACGTTGCACTCGAACACGGAGTTCTGGACGCGGACGCCCCAGTCCTGGCACGCCTTGGCGATCTGCCGCAGGCGCCGCCTGCCGGCCTTGTCGACGGTCGAAACGTCGTAGCTGACGAGCATGAGCATGGCGAGCTCCTATTTGAGCAGGAACGGCGGATAGGCGTCGAGGTCGCCGCGCAGGTGCCGCGCGAGCAGGAGCGCCTGGACGTAGGGAAGAAGCCCGATTTCCACCTTCTCGCCGAGGAACGGGTGGAGGATCGTCTCCTGTTTCTTCTTCTGCCACGCGAGCAGGACGGTCTTGCGCGCCGCCTCCGTCATTTCGACGGCGCCGCTTTCCGATGTCTTGAAGTCCTTCGGTCCGAGCTGCTGCAGGTTGACGAGCGAGAGCGCGGCGCGGTCCGCGAGCGGCGCGCGGAACTCCTCCATGAGGTCGAGCGCGAGGCTGTCCCGCCCCGGACGCGGCGCGTGGAGAAAGCCGATCTGCGGATCGAGCCCGACGCTTTCGAGCGCGCCCGCGCAGTCGTGCGCGAGCAGCGTGTAGTGGAACGAGAGGAGCGCGTTCATCGGGTCGAGCGGCGGTCGGCGGTTGCGCCCCCGGATGGCGAAGGCATCGCGCTGCGCCACGAGCAGTCCGTTGAACGCCTCGAAGTAGCGCGCGGCCGCGTCGCCCTCCACGCCTCGGACGCCATCCGTCCCGGCCGCCTTCCGCAGCTGCGGAACGAGCGCCGCGAGCTCGATCACGGCGTGCGAACACGCCGGATCGTCGCCGTGGTCGCGGAGTCGCCGCTGCAGAACGGTGCGCGCATTGAGGATCTTTCCCGCGACGAAGCTCGCGGCGAGGTCCCGCGCGTGCTGCGGATCGCCCGCCGCCTTCATCTGCGCGATGCGCAGCAGCACGTTCCCCGAAACCGGCCCCGCGACGCGGGCGAGGAAACGGCCGTGCTCCGAAAGGAAGCTCACGTGGACGCCCCGCTCGCCGCACAGACCGAGCAGGAACGGACTGCACAGCACGTTGCCGAAGCACACGATGCCGGACAGCGTGTGGATCGGAATCCGTGCGACGACAGTGCGATCCCGCTCCACGACGACGGTCTCGCCCTCCTGCCGGAGATACGAGCCCTGCGTCTGGACGTAGAGGATGTTGAGGAGCTTCTTCATGCGACAACCCCTTCCAGTTCGCGTTTCAGCCACGCCCGCGCCGAGCGGTGCGAGGCGACGAGCTTCGGCCGGCACTCTTCGACGAGGGAACAGGAGGCACACCACTTGCCGAACGACGGTTCAGGCGTCTCGCCCGATTCGATCAAGGCGCGAACGCCTCGCGCCGCATCCTCGGTGAGGCGGCGGAGCTCCGCGTTGAACAGAACGTCAGTTCGGCGCCGCGGTTCTCCGTAGAAGAGCGCCCCTGCGGGGATCGAAACACCGAGCATTTCCTCCAGACAGATCGCCTGGGCGCAGAGCTGGACCTCGTCCGCGCGGTGCGATTTGGGCTTCCCCCGCTTGTACTCGACGGGAAACGGCTTCCAGAATCCGGACAAGCCCGGAAGCGGCACGGCAACCGTTTCGCCGTCATCGTCTCGCGCCGCATCCGCGCGGTGGAACTCCACCATGTCGGCGACTCCCCAAACGCCGAGCCGACGGGAAACGAGCCGAACGGCCGTCGCCTGCCGCAGATCGCGCCGCGTTTCGCTCTTTCGCTCGTCGACCCGCTCGTGGAGCACACGCCCCGAGGCCGTCAGCCGATTCTCCGACCAGGCTCGTTCCAGGTGGATGAGCGCGCACTGCCGCCTGCAGAACAGCCAGTGCTGCAAGGCGGAGAGCATGACGAGCGACTCATCGGTGGAGGAAACCATCGGAAACGGATATTCCTCCCTCTGCGCGGTTCGCGCCGCGCAGAGGGAGGAACGCACCTACTTCACTTCGATATGGACACCCGAAGGAAGCATGTCGGACGACGGAACATCCACCTTGTAGTCCGCAAACTTGCGGGGAACGGCAACGCCGTCCTTCTTCTCGATCTTCACAAGATCGAAAAGCCGGCTAGACGGCGCATTGCCAAGAGCCGTGTCATGCTTGAAGACGATCAACTTCTGCGTCGCCATCATCCCGCGGGCGGCGGAATGGTCCTGGTCGAACATGCCGACGAGAGCTTCCCAGAGAAGCGCGAGATCCTCTTCGGAGAAACCCGTCTGCTTTGCAAGCGCGGGCGAGACGAAGCCATAGGCGACATAGAGACCGTAGGGTACCGTGTTCTTGCGGCCCATCGTCCGGTTGTCGCCGCTCTGCTTCTCCGCCTCGGCTTCGGTCGCGACGGCCATGCGGGTAATGGAGTGCTCGGATGTGACAACCGGATCGACGGATCTGCCGAATGTCAGCTGGACGGGACCGCGCACCTGGCCCGCATTGGCACCCGTAGACATGACGGCACCGAAGGTCCGTATGTCAAAGAAGTCCTGGCAGAGCTTGTCGCGGGCACGGAGAACTTCCGATCCCTGCCCCTGACCAGCCTTGTTACGCTTCTTTCCGTCCGCTTCGTTTGATGGTGCCTTTTCGAGGTCTATTCCGAGATCCGCGTAGGCTTTCTCGATCTGCTGGTTGAGAATGGCCTTCTCCTTGACGAAGATATCGCACCCCGGGACGCCGTCCCTGACGATCTGGACGTAGTTCCTGACCTTGCGCTTGAGACAGACATCCGTGACAAGCCCTTCTCCGGTCTCCGTGTCGACGCGGGGAAGGTTTCCGGCGTCGGGGTCGCCGTTGGGGTTGCCGTCCTTCACGTCGAAGAGGAGCATGAAGTCGTAGCGGTTCTTGAGTTCGGTAGCCATGGTGGTTTCCTTTTGGTTTGTGGGTTAAACGGTTGCAGGGGTTGCGGCGTCCGCCGGCGTTTCGTCCTTTTTCGCGTTGCGCTGGTGGTAGTAGCCGATGGCGAACATCCCCTGCTCTTCGAGCGAAAGATGCGCTGGGAATGCGGCCAGGCCGGAGACGATCTCCTCGACCTGCTTCTCGAGCCAGATTCGCAGACCTTTCTTGTCGGCGTCCAGCTTGGACAGGTGGTGGCCGGAAAGCCGCATCAGATTTCCGAACACGGCTGCCGGCGTGGCGGAGGCCGAGGCGTAGAATCGGTCGCGAATGGTGGCGTTGATGCCGGGATTCGCCGCCAGCTGGATCTTCTCCAGCACAGCGAAGAGTCGGCCGAGACGGTAGCCGACGTCGGTGTTGTCTTTGTCGAGGCTCATGGTGAGTTTCCTTTCGTAGTTGCGGTTGAGAAATGCCTTGATGAGCTTGGCCCTTGGATAGGTGATGTCGCGCTCGGACTTGATGCGAACGATCGCGGCCGGAAGAAGCGATGCCGGAAGCGGCGTCCCGTCGAGGATGCTCCGCATCACGGCGCCGGCGAGGTTGGGCGGCACGTTCTCGCTCTTTCCAAGCGGCGCGATCGAACAAAGCAACCGCCAGAGGGAAAGATGCTCGCGATCCTTCGGCCCGTGCACGATACGAAGACTCTCGAACCAGTCGGCGAAGCGCTTCTCCATTTCTGCGACCGTTCCTTCGTGCCAGAAGCGAACGGCTATGCGCGCGGCATTGGGCGAGAGACCGAGAACATAGAAGCGCGTGGTGCCGCCATCGTGGACGTAGGCGCCCGACCGAACGGAACCAAGGAGTCGCTCCACGGCATCGACGCCGCGATCGGGGTCATCCTTCTGGGGTTCACGGAAAAGATCGGCGAATTCATCTTCAAGGGTGCTCTTCTCCGAAGACCAGAAGACGGTCGTGGCATCGCCGACCTGCATCTTCTGTCTAGAGTCCTTGCCAAGCAATGTATTGAGGGCGGTGGTGTACTGGAATGCGGCGCGTCTTCCCACCGGAGCATTGAATCCTTGGGACTTGCTGAACGAACTGGCCGCAGGAAAGTTGAACGCGACAATGTTGCCGCCGGTCGTGTTCGTCCCGAGAACGCCTTTGATCGCGGGATGAAGTTCGGCAATCGTATCGCGTTCGCCGCTGACGAGGCAGATGCTTGTCGTCTCGGAATCTCCGGCGAGGGCATCGATACGGGCAACGACGTCCGGCTCGCGAAAGACGGGCACATCGTGTCCGACAATCTCGAAAGAAACAAATGCACAGGCCTCCGCGGCCTCCTTCCATGAGGATTGCCCATCGAGACGTTCGCGGAAGTCCGGCGACTTGAGAAACGCGAGAATGGAATCAACGGAGGGACAGCCCGACAGCGATGCAAGACGAGAAAGGAAGTCCGCGTGCTGCGCGGCAACGCGGTCGGGCTTTCCCTTGCAAACAACGCCGGAAACGTACTCGACATTGTCCCAGAGGAGGTTCGCGGCAACCCCGGAGGAGCGCTTGACGGATTGGGGAACGAGGAACGACTTGGCCCGCTTCTTCTTTCCGACCGTTTCCTGCGTGTCCTCGACGCGAACCAGAGAACCATCTTCCGCCAACACAATCAGAAATGGAATCTCCTTTCGTTCCCACCCGAGCGGCGCGATGCCGGAATCGGGATCGGCGGCCTTGCGGTCGTAGTATTCCTTGAGAGCCTGGAGAATCATTTGAAGACCTCCTCGGAATCAGGATGGGGGACGCGGATCACGCCGTTCTCCATCTTCGGACGGTAGAACATGGGCTTGATGTCCCTTGGATCGGAGTAGTCGAGATCGTAGAGCATGAAGCCGAGGTCACGGGTTTCGGCGATGGGACGGGACGATTCCTCGGCCGGATGCTTGACAAGGCGAATTTCGCGGCAGGAGAATTCGCGGCAGCCGAGATACGGATGCATGAAATACTGCCCCTTGGTGGCTCGTCTGTCGAACATGGCGGCGTACTTCGCCTCTTTCTCGTCGGGGCGTGTTTCGGGCTGCCGGTACAACTCCTGTTCCTCTGCGTCAGTAAGCCATTCCGGCGCGGGGTTGACGGACGGCGAGCGTTCTTCCGGAGGAATGAAGTCGAACTCGGCGTACAGTCGGTAGCGGACGTCCCGGAGGACGAGGCCGGCTCGCTGCTGGCGGGCGTCCTCGATCAAGATGCCGTCCGAACGCGGATTCGCGACGGCGGACACCTCGTTGCGGCGAACGGACGTCCAGCGAATGGGGTTCATCACCTCGATCCTCGTGATCCGCCAGCGGATGGCGGGCTTCCAGAAGATTGCGCTGTAGACGCCACGGGCGGCCGATGGCGTGATGACATCGTAGCTCACGCGCTCGACCTTCATTTCGGGGCGGGTGAAACAGGCGAAGTCGCCTGAAACGTCAAGGCAGAATCCTTTCATATGGTTCCTTTCCTGGGTTAAAGCATGTTCTCTTCGGGTGTAAAACCATCCCGGAACAAATCGAATCCGGTCGTTTCGGAATACAGGGACGGAGCGGTCTGGACGAATATGCCGGGATGTATCTCCTCAACGAATCCGCGATCAAGCAACGACGCCAGGGCCCCGCGCGGAACGCCGACCGCAAATCGCTGGAGACGACGCATCAGCGTCCGGTGCGGCCCCGCAACGCGGAGTTCGTCCAGCAGCTGTTCATTCCCGCCGTACCTGACAAGGATGGAGACGGAGGCGTCCGGAATCATCTGGAATGCGGCGGCCGCCTCACGGAACTGGTACTGCAACGGTTGAGCACGATGGGTAGGACCGTTGCGGAATCCGGCCGGAACGGGAACGCCGAGCAGGGCTTCGAACGCCGACCCAAGATCTTGGACGCGGGCGTGGAGCGAACGGAAGTAGTCCGGAAATGCGTTGGCGTCGTCGGGATCGACCCCGCCGGGACGTTGGAGAAGATCCCCCAGCGCGTATTCCCCCTGCAGAAGCTCCCCGCGGGGAGAAGGCTTCGACGGCATAAAGACAACGACCCGTCCGGTGGCGCGGCGACCTTCCCGATTGCAGCGGCCAGCGGACTGAGCGATGGAAGACAGACCGGTGAATGCACGGTAGACAACGGGAAAGTCGATGTCCACGCCGGCTTCGACAAGCTGCGTGCTCACAACGCGAATCCGGTCACCCGCCGCAAGACGGTCTTTGATTTCACGAATGACGCGAGAACGATGTTCGCCGCACATGAGAGCGGACAGATGCACCGTCCCCTTCGGCATCCTGTCGAACAGTTCCCGGCAATCCTTCCGGGTGTTTACCACGCAGAGGACCTGATCGAATCCTGAAAGTTCCGCCGCGATTTCGTCCCAGGTTTTGCGGGCGTTTCGATCCAACGGGAACTCGATTGCCGTTCGCTTCAAGCGACGATAGAGGTCCAACGAAGGCGGAATCATTTCGCGGACAGCCGCCGGATCAATGCCGGGAAGATTCAACTGGGTCGCGGTCGAAAGAACAATCGTCGTGCGATACCGCGAGACCAATTGTCGAATGGCCTCGGAGCAAGGAAGAAGAAGGTTCGTCGGAAGCAGCTGGACTTCATCGAGAACCACAACGCTTTCCGCGATGTTGTGAAGCTTGCGGCATCGGCTCGACTTGCAGGCATGAAGCGATTCGAAGAACTGGACGGCCGTCGTAACGACGACCGGCGCATCCCAGTTTTCGGAAGCAAGGCGCGATTGTTTCGTTTCCTTGTCGGGGTCGAAGTTCGAATGATGCTCCAGCACGTTGTCCGGACCGAGGATGTCACGGAGAATGTCGGCCGTCTGTTCGATGATGGACGTGTAGGGAATGACGTAGATGATGCGCTTCATCCCGTTCCGCAGGGCGTGCCTAAACGCAAACGCCGTTCCCGAAAGGGTCTTTCCCCCTCCGGTCGGCACCGTTAGCGAAAACAGCCCGGGCTCCGCATCCGCTGCGTGTTCGCAGGCGGCGCGAATGTCCGCACGAATTCGGTTGACCTCGGTGTTCGGCGCCTTTCCCTGCTTTTCGTCCAAACGGGAGAAGAACACGGGGGCAAGGGCGTCAAGGGGTTGTCCGAAGGATCGGATCGAGCTTCTCTCCGGAGCCATGAAGGACTCCGTGTCGAGAAAGTCGGCATCGACGAGACAGGAATACATCATCCGAATCCAGAACGCCAGTGAACTATCGTCGCGGCTGAATGGAAAAGGAGGATTGGGCAGCCCGCGGAGCCGGTCGTTTGCGCGGTTGTCCATCCATGTGCGAACATCGGGCTCTGAAAGAACGGATGCATCTTCCTTCAACCGGATTGACAACGCGCCACTAGGCCTCTCGCCGCCCGACCAGTCTGGAAGCCCTGCATGATGCCCCGCTACGCAGTAGGCCAAAGCCTTTCCGATGCTGCCGGCCTGCTGGGCAAGCCAACACGCGCCGGCGCCGGAATGCGAATGATCGCCATAGTCAGGATCGTTGTCTTCAATTCCGTTGCAACGACGAAGATAGGATTGGAATGACTTCCGGGCTTTGCCGAGATCGTGGCAGTTCCCCAATAGCGCCGCATGTGGACCGGAGAGGAATGCGGAAGCGAATCCTTCGGCAAGCCGGGCGACGTTCGCCGAATGATCGTCGAGCGTTTGCCAGCCGGATTCGTCCGGTCCATTGCTGTGGGCGTAGACACTCATGGTGTTGAGAACATTCAAATGAACTGTGCGTTAGCGCTTATGTCGGTTTCCGATGGTCTGCTCGAGGGCTTTGGGGTCGGCCTCGACCGCGGCGCGGGCGTCGGCGGACTTAGGGCTGGCGTCGAAGGTTGCGTAGGTTTCGCGAACGGCGGGTGAGGGGAGATGGAAGAGGACGGGGGTGCGGGGTTGCGTGCGTACGGGGGAAGAAACTACCACGAATCTCGAAGGGCGAATGCTACAAATATGCTACAAATTCGACCGACTTCGCCTCGGGAGAACCGGTTCCCTGCGGCGGGCGTCGAAGGTTCCGTAGGTTTCGCGGTGGCGGGATCTGGGGCGGAGCGGCATGGTTTCGGGGAGACGAGAGACGGGAGACGGGAGACGAGGGGAGAAGGGGGAGACGAGAGACGGGAGACGGGAGACGAGGGGAGACATGAGACATGAGACGAGAGACGCGTCTCATGTCTCGCGTCTCGCGTCCGGCGCGTCTCATGTCTCGCGTCTCGCGTCCGGCGCGTCTCATGTCTCGCGTCTCGCGTCCGGCTCGTCTCATGTCTCGCGTCTCATGTCCGGCTCGTCGAAGTTGCGCGTTCCGTCGCAGTCGGGGTAGCCGGTGCAGCTCCAGAAGGGGTTGCCGGCGTTGCGGCCCTTGCGGGCGACCCTTTTCCGCATGGGCTTCCCGCACTTCGGACAGACGGGCGCGGCTTGCGCGGCGGCCTGGGCGTCGCGCGTCTCGAGCCGGGCCTTGCTCATTCGCTCGGTGAAGCCGCCCTCGCCCCTGAACTCGCCGGCGACGAAGTCCATCTGCCGATGGATCAACCGGCAGGCCTGGTCGATCGCGACCAGGATCGAATTCGCGGCGACCACCGGGTCCTCCGCCTCCAGGAACGGCGCAAAGCGCGCGCGCATCCCGAGGAACCATACGCCCCACTCGTGGCGGTCGAGCGGGCCCTCGTAACGGTCGAGGACGAGGGACGTGAGACGGGAGACGCGGGGGTCCGATTGCGCCCAGGGCGCCTCGCCGCGGTCGAGGAGAAACGCCTCGTAGTCGCCGGCGAGCTCCTCCAGCGACCCCTTCGCCACGTCGTACAGCTTCAGCTCGGTCTCCTTGCTCGTCCCCGCGCGGGACGAGCCTTCAACCAGGTTCTGCCGGGCCGACCGCGCCGCGCCGACCATCTGGCCGACGGTCTTGCCGAGCGCATCGTTCCGGAAGGAGTAGTTGCGGCCGCAGAACACGCACGTCGCGTGGTAGACGAGGCAGGCGAATCCGAAGGAGGATGTCCGGCGATAGCCGCCGTAGGGGCCGATGATGCGGGTCATGGGAGGGAGAGGCGGGAGACGGGGGAGACGAGAGACGGGAGACGAGAGACGTGGTGGAATCACGGAAAAGGATTTTAGAGAAATGAAAGAGTCAAAGCAAGAATTTAAATTTTCATTTTTCCAAAAAAATGATTGAAAAATAATTGAAGTCGGCGTAAAGTCCGGGACGTTGCCGGGCGAGGGCGCCCGGCGGAGACAAGGAGGCCGACGATGGCGAGACGGAGAGACGAGAGACGGGAGACGAGAGACGAGAGAGAAGGGAGAGACGAGAGACGGGAGACGAGAGACGCGTCTCCTGTCTCGCGTCTCATGTCCGGCTCGTCTCACGTCTCTCGTCTCATGTCCGGCGCGACCGAGGAGCGCGAAACGCTGGGCGGACGGATCCGGCGGCTGCGGAAGGCTCGGGGGATGAAGCAGCGCGTGCTGGCGACGGAGGCGGAGGTGTCCGTGACGCAGCTCTGCCATGTGGAACGGAATGCCTCGAAGCCGTCGCTGCGCACGCTGGAGCGGATCGCCGAGGCGCTCGGAACGACGACGGGGGAGCTGCTGAGCGCGAGCGGCGATCGCCGAACGAGGAACGAAGAAGACCGCGGCGGGGACGCTCTGGCGAGCGATGCGCTGGCCCGGGGGCGGAGGGAAGAGAGAGACGAGAGACGGGAGACGGGAGACGAGGGAGAAGGGAGAGACGAGAGACGGGAGACGAGAGACGCGTCTCGTGTCTCTCGTCTCATGTCCGGCGCGTCTCATGTCTCTCGTCTCATGTCCGGCGCGTCTCCTGTCTCGCGTCTCATGTCCGGCGCGATGCAAGAGCCGGAATCGGGTCTGCTCCACGCGCACGATCCGCAGGATCTGGCGGTGGACCGGCGGGTGCGGGCGCGGCTCGCCCGGGAGGTCCGGGAATGGAAGAAACTCGAGCGGGCCGCCGGCGTGGCGGGGTGCGCCACGCTGCCGCTGTTCTTCCCGTCGGCGGCCGGACAGGGCGCGCTGCTCGCGCGGGAGGTGCGGACGGCCGGCGGGATCGGACCGGCGGCGGCGGTCGATCCGGTCG